>OJJH01000007.1_pt1 | contig 240331 bp, 156 predicted proteins | sample 1596251 | NCBI WGS metagenome assembly OJJH01 (sample SAMEA4350153, study PRJEB24818) | metagenome | biome: human; feature: gut; material: faeces | place: Denmark | collected 2013-09
TAATGATGTGGTGTCTTTAAAGTTACTAAAAAGCAAACATATCTACAACTTTTTATAGGATTAAGGAAGAAGAAGAGGAAAACCATCGAAATAAAAAAGAGATTACCACCAAATTTGACGAAGAACCAAAAATCTTTTCTAATAGCGAAGAAGGAATAAATGTTTTTTTTACAGGGTAAACGCTCAATAAGTATTACATCTTATCATTTTCTATATTCTTTCAATACCAATAACTTTATCTCTTATTTTCTCATCCCATCCACATGCTTTCCTCTTTCCTGCCATTCCCAGTTTGATGTCACTTTGTTTCAATAGCATGAGTGCTAACTTTGATATGGCAGAAAAGTTGATAGCAGCATTTCCTGTTTTCCTGTCATCATCTTCTCTGAATCCTATATCAAGTACCCAATGCAGGTTATTTTCAACTTCCCAGTGTGATCTAACTGATTTGAGTATGGTAATCGGATCAGATTCCAATGATGATATATAATATCTTGTTTCCATGACCGCTTCTTTATCCCCCATTTTTCTAATAGAATTTATCATTGCCAATGTCTTGATTCCTGTCCATCCTTTGAGAAAATATTGCAGATTTTTAGCGCTTATGCATACACATTCCCTGTATTCATTTCTTCCATGTCCTTTGTTTTCCTCAAAGTACCTTTTTGCGTGACATAAATAGTATCTCGATTCCTCACTAAGATTAAACTCTATTATATCCCTGAGTGCTTCGTGATTATCTTTGACACATAAAATATAATCAGCCTTGTTCTCTATGATTAGTTTGGTGATTGATTTCTGACAGCCGATAGCATCAATGGTTATGATACAATTCTCAAGATCCAGTGTCTTTATCAGCTCGGGAATAGCTTTTATTTCATTCGATTTTTCTTCTACTTTTCTTTGACCAAGGCAAATGCCGTTGGATACAGACCAGGCACTGACCATATAGAGTTTGCTTCTCACTCCATTTTTTGAGTTACGCCTTTTATCGGGATTATCGCAAATGGCTTTTCCATCAATGGCTATCACTCCGGGAATTTTCCGGCAGATGTCATCAACCCACAACCTGAAACATTCTTCAAACCAGTCGATATCCAATATGGAAAAGAAACGGCACAAGGTATCATGAGAAGGAATAGAAACCAACCCCGGAAGACGGGCCTTGAAATAGGATTCATGCGTTTTGCCGAATGTTTCTATTTCGTTCCACGTATCAGCTCCGCAGATAACAGAGACTAGGGAAATGAACACTATTTCGTTAGACTGATATATTTTATTTTTGTCATCTCGTACATCAGGAATAATAGCTGAAAAGGCTTGAATGGTCATATTACAGTAGGGATTAAGTATACTAAATTTGTAAATGTAATGAATTATATTCAAACAGGGAAAAGAGAAAGAAGATATTAAGAATAAAAGAAAGGGACTGCGTTCTATGGGAAGGATACAAGCCTAATGAAGATGTAATACTTATTGAGCGTTTGCCCTGTTTTTTTTATTTGTTTGTATGGAATAATTACAGTATATTTGTGTCGTAATAACCGCCCTACACAAAAACATGCAGGACAAACTAAAATAAATAATGAGAATAACACAAATCAGAGACAACGGCAAAGTGAATACTCTGCGGACGTTAAAAATCGAACAGCTCGTAGAGCAGATGAAAGTGGAAACTAAAGCGCAACTCGTTTCAGGAATGAGGGAAGTCCTGCCTTATATACTTCCGGGTGACAAGAATGACTATGTACAGAAAGTGCCGAAGCTGCTTCCTGCAGCCGCCTTTGTCCGTAAAAACGGGATAATGACGATGGATGAGTACAACGGGATTGTGATGCTCCAGGTGAATAATCTGTCCGGGCTTATGGAAGCGAATGCGGTGAAAGAACATGTGAAGGAGTTGCCGCAGACTTACCTTACCTTTGCCGGTTCTTCCGGAAAGTCGGTGAAGATATGGGTGCGGTTCACTTATCCCGATGACCTTCTGCCAGAAGACCGCGAACAAGCAGAGCTTTTTCATGCGCATGCTTACCGGCTTGCCGTGAAGTTTTATCAACCTCAGCTTCCTTTCGACATTGAGTTGAAAGAACCTTCATTGGAACAATATTGCCGTTTGACCTATGATCCGGATTTGTATTTCAATCCTGAAGCAATGCCTGTTTATATGAAACAGCCGATGGCTATGCCGACAGAAACGACTTACCGCGAACAGGTGCGGACGGAGGCTTCACCTTTGCAACGGCTTGCGCCGGGATATGAGAGCCATCATGCGCTTTCCGTGCTTTTTGAGGCTGCTTTTGCACGTGCGTTGGATGAGCAGGAGGAGTATTTTCCGGGAAATGATATACATTCTTTGTTGGTTTGTCTGGCCGGGCATTGTTTTCGTGCCGGTATTCCCGAAGAGGATACGGTGCGGTGGACGCGTGCCCATTATCGCTTGCCGGAAGATGATTTCCAGATTCGCGAGACGGTGCAGAATGTGTATCGCACCTGCAAGGGATTTGCGGGTAAGAGCAGCTTGTTGCCGGAGCAGTTGTTCGTGATGCAGATGGATGAGTTTATGAAGCGGCGTTATGAGTTCCGCTTCAACCAGTTGACTTCGCAGGTGGAATGTCGGCAGCGGAACAGTTTCGATTTCTATTTTCGTCCGGTAGATAGGCGGTTGATGTCGAGCATTACCATGAACGCGCAGTATGAGGGGATTAAACTGTGGGACAAGGATGTGGTGCGTTATCTGAATTCTGATCGTGTATCGGTTTATCAGCCTGTTGAGGAGTTTCTTTATGAACTTCCCCGTTGGAACGGAAAGGATTATATCGGTAATCTGGCTAAGCGGGTTCCCTGTGACAATCCCCATTGGGAGCAGTTATTCCGTCGTTGGTTTCTTGGTATGGTGGCACATTGGCGCGGGCTTAGTAAAAATCATGCGAACAGCACTTCCCCTATATTGGTCGGTCCGCAGGCTTACAGAAAATCGACGTTCTGCCGCCTGATTCTTCCACCATGTTTGCAGGCATATTATACGGATAGTATCGATTTCAGCCGGAAGCGGGATGCGGAGCTGTACCTGAACCGTTTCCTGCTGATTAATATGGATGAGTTTGACCAGATTGGCATCAATCAGCAGTCTTTTGTTAAACATATCCTGCAAAAGCCGGTCGTTAACACACGGCGTCCGAATGCTTCGGCAGTAGAGGAACTTCGCCGCTATGCCTCTTTTATCGGGACAAGTAATCATAAAGATTTGCTGACGGATACTTCCGGCAGCCGTCGGTACATTGGCATTGAGGTTACGGGAGTGATTGATGTTGTCTGTCCCATTGACTATGAACAGCTTTATGCGCAGGCGATGGCGGCATTGTATCATAATGAACGGTATTGGTTTGACGAAAAGGAAGAAGCCATCCTGACAGAAGCCAATCAGGAGTTTGAGCAGTCACCCGCCATAGAGCAGTTGTTTCTTGTGTATTACCGGGTTGCGGAAGATGAAGAGGAAGGAGAATGGATGCTTGCAGCGGATCTGTTACAGCGGATACAAAAGGCTAGTAAGATGAAATTCTCTCCGGGACAGGTCAATTACTTCGGGCGTATCCTGCAAAGGTTGGGCGTGAAGTCATACAGGAAGACGCATGGGGTGTATTACCATGTGGTGGCTGTATCTCAGACAACGGCAGAGATACTTTCCGATAAATCGCGTTAATAATTAGGTGAAACTGCTATCAGTTAATCAGTTTTATTGTATCTTTGCGACCTTAACTCATTTTATCATAAATAATGAAGGAATTTCTACAACTGATGCGACGTTTTGTGTCGCCTTATAAGAAGTATATCGGCTGGGCTATTTTGCTGAATATTTTATCTGCCGTATTCAATGTATTTTCATTTACTTTCCTGATACCTATTTTGAGTATTTTGTTTAAAACGGAAGGTGCTGATAAAGTCTATCATTTCATGGAATGGGGTAGCGGCGATTTTGCGGATGTTGCGAAGAATAATTTCTATTATTATATCAATCAGATGATTGTAGATAATGGACCGACTGTAGCTCTTATCTTTTTGGGATTGTTCCTGATGGTAATGACGCTGTTTAAAACCGGTTGTTATTTCGCTTCTTCGGCTGTGATGATTCCATTGCGTACAGGAGTAGTGCGTGATATACGTATCATGGTGTATGCCAAGGTGATGCGCCTGCCGATGGCATTCTTCTCAGAAGAGAGAAAGGGAGATATTATCGCTCGTATGAGTGGTGACGTCGGTGAAGTGGAAAACTCAATAACCAGTTCGCTGGATATGCTGATGAAGAGCCCGATTATGATTATCCTGTATTTTGCAACGCTGGTTGTGACTAGTTGGCAGTTGACTCTGTTTACCATTGTGGTATTGCCGGGAATGGGCTGGCTGATGGGCGTGGTGGGACGTAAACTGAAGCGTCAGTCTTTGGAAGCACAAAGCAAATGGAGTGATACGATGTCGCAATTGGAAGAGACATTGGGCGGCTTGCGTATTATCAAAGCTTTTATTGCTGAAGATAAAATGATTAATCGTTTCACTAAATGTAGTAACGAACTTCGTGATGCAACGAACAGAGTTGCTATACGCCAGGCGATGGCGCATCCTATGAGTGAATTCTTAGGGACAATCCTGATTGTAGCTGTATTGTGGTTTGGTGGTACGTTGATTTTGGGACAGAATGCAACAATTGACGCTCCGACATTTATTTTCTATATGGTTATCTTGTATAGCGTAATCAATCCGTTGAAGGATTTTGCGAAAGCAGGATATAACATTCCGAAGGGATTGGCTTCTATGGAACGTGTGGATAAGCTTATAAAAGCGGAGAACAATATTAAGGAAATTCCGAATCCGAAACCGTTGAAGGGGCTGAATGATAGAATTGAATTCAAAGATATTAGTTTCAGTTATGACGGTAAACGGGAAGTGCTGAAACACGTAAATCTGACGGTTCCTAAAGGACAGACTATTGCATTGGTCGGACAGTCGGGCTCCGGTAAATCGACACTGGTGGATTTATTGCCACGTTATCATGATGTGCAGGAAGGAGACATTACGATTGACGGGACAAGTATCCGCGATGTACGTATTGCCGATTTACGCAGTTTGATTGGTAATGTAAATCAAGAAGCTATCCTGTTTAATGATACGTTCTTCAATAACATTGCTTTTGGTGTGGAAAATGCAACGATGGAGCAGGTTGTGGAAGCTGCGAAGATTGCCAATGCGCACGATTTCATTATGGAGAAACCGGAAGGATATAATATGAATATCGGTGACCGTGGCGGAAAGTTGTCCGGTGGTCAGCGCCAACGTATCAGTATCGCCCGTGCTATTTTGAAGAATCCGCCGATTCTGATTCTTGATGAGGCTACTTCGGCTTTGGATACGGAGTCAGAACGTCTGGTGCAGGAGGCGCTGGAACGCTTGATGAAGACGCGTACGACGATTGCTATTGCCCATCGTCTTTCTACTATCAAGAATGCAGATGAAATTTGCGTGTTGTATGAAGGAGAGATTGTAGAACGTGGCAAGCATGAAGAGCTTATAGAACTGAACGGTTACTATAAACGCCTGCATGATATGCAGCAGTTGTAATGGAGTTTGAAACCAGATGAAAAGATTCTCCATAAAACGTTTTGGATACTACCTTTTGTATTTACTGTCAATACATGTAGTAGCTTTGCTTTTTTTCTTTGTTTTTCGACTTACACTATTTTGTTCCATTGATTATCAGTTCCCGGCAGATATTGAAGGCGATGTTGCTTTAAAGGCAGTCGCCTTTGTGCGTGGATTATGGTTTGATAATGTGATAGCATGTTATATCCTGTTGCTGCCTTTGGTGGCAGTATGGATAACGGCTTTGTTCAATTATACGGCCAAGTGGCTGTTCCGGTCGGTAGCTGTCTATTTCATTTTGTTTTATTCACTTTCTTTTATCATAGCTGCGGCTAATATTCCCTATTTTGAATATTTCTTTAAGACTATCAATTCTTCAATTTATAACTGGTTTGGATATGGTGGAACAACTGCCGGCATGGTGTTTGGTGAATCTTCCTACTATTTTCCAATCTTTCTGGGCATATTATCTATCGTATTATTCGGTTGGGGAGTGTTTTTCTTAGCCTCATATTTTTATCGCCGAAGCGAGACAACGATATCTCGGATTTCGTGGAAAAGCCGATTGGCAATACTTCCCCTAGGAGCTGTTTGTGTAGGGCTATGTTTGTTTGGTATCCGGGGGCGCACAGGGTATAATCCGATTAAGGTAAGTCAGGCGTATTACTGTGATGACCCGTTTCTGAATCAATTGGGGGTGAATCCAGTCTTTAACTTGCTCACAAGTACGTTGGATGATAACCGGAAAGAGAACCGGACGCTGCATCTGATGTCGGAACAGGAAGCTTTGAAACAAGTACAAAACTACCTGCAAAGAAAAGGTGTGGCGGATATTTCTCCGATTGCCCGGAAGGTGGAGCGTGAAGGAGTGCCCAACCGGAAAAACGTGGTTTTGATATTTATGGAATCTATGTCTGCCAATCTGATGGGTAGTTTCGGTTCTGATAAGAAGTTGACCCCATATCTGGATAGTTTATACCGACAGTCATTGAGCTTTGAACGTTTCTATTCATCGGGCATTCATACGAATCACGGCATTTATTCTACGCTTTTCTCCTTTCCTGCAATAATGAAACGGAATGCGATGAAAGGTTCGGTGATTCCTGTCTATTCGGGACTGCCCACTGTGCTGAAAGATAATGGGTACTGTAACTTGTTCTTTATGACGCATGAGTCTCAATATGACAACATGAATGCGTTTCTTCGTACCAACGGATTTGATGAAGTCTATGCGCAGGAAAATTATCCTTCGGAAAAAGTGGTGAACAGTTTTGGCGTGCAGGATGATTTCATGTATCAGTATGCACTTCCGATATTAAATGAAAAAGCAGATACGGGCGAGCCTTTTTTCACCGTATTGCTGTCTATCAGCAACCATCCGCCCTACGTCATTCCCCCTTACTTCCATCCTCATAGCGAAAAGCTGGAAGAGCAGATTGTAGAATATGCCGACTGGTCTATCCGGCAGTTTATGGATGCGGCGGAGAAACAACCGTGGTTTGATAACACGATCTTTGTATTCCTGGGTGACCACGGTAAGATGGTGGGTACACCGGAATGTGAGATGCCCCAATCTTATAACCATATTCCGCTGATGATTTACGGAAAAGATATTCTGCCGACTGTACACAATGGATTCGGAGGGCAAATAGATGTAGCTCCTACTTTATTGGGAATGCTTAATATGAGCTATTTGCAGAACAACTTTGGTGTGAATCTTCTCGAAGAAGAACGTCCGTGTATGTTTTTCACGGCAGATAACCTTATTGGAGCAAGAGATCTGACTCATTTGTTTATTTACTCTCCAGACAATCAACAGGAATTTAAGTATAAACTGGAAAATGAAAAATTGCATGTTGCTGCCGATGACGAAGGCTTCGGACTACTGAAGAATTATTGTTTCTCGATGTTGCAGTGTACGGAACAGATGGTGAAAGAACACAAGACCATTGACAGGGCTGCTGTTAAATAAATGTATTCTATGGTAACAAAATCGGTAGTTAGAGAATTTGTGCGCTTTGGTGTGGTTGGTGTGATAGCCACAGTGCTGCATTACGGGATTTATTATTACTTGAAGTCGGTCGCCAATGTGAATGTAGCTTATGCAGTTGGATATATAATTAGTTTTATCGTGAACTTTTATCTGACTTCGTATTTTACTTTCGGAACGTCTCCTTCGTGGAAGAAACTGGCAGGAATGGGAGGAGCACATCTGATAAATTTCCTGTTGCACATGATTTTACTGAATATTTTCTTATATTTGGGTATTTCTAAGACATGGGCTCCTATTCCGGTATTTGCGATAGTGATTCCTGTGAATTTCCTGTTAGTACGGTTTGTATTTAAACATAAAAAGCTATGAATGGTGTGAGACTTATAATTGTGGTTCCTTGTTATAACGAGGAAGAAGTGTTGAAAGAGACGACTCGGCAATTATCTGGTGTCCTTACCCGAATGGAGGAGGAAGGGAAGATAGCTGAAGGAAAGATATTATATGTCGATGACGGAAGCAAGGATTTGACCTGGCCATTGATAGAGCAATTGTCTGAATCGAATATATGCGTGGCTGGTTTGAAATTGGCACACAATGTCGGTCATCAACAGGCTCTTTGGGCCGGATTGGAGCTGGTGGCAGGCAGTGATTATGATGCCGCTGTATCTATTGATGCCGATTTGCAGGATGATGTGAATGCTATTGTAGAAATGGTGGATTATTTTTCACAAGGTGTTGATGTGGTATTCGGCGTCAGACGAGAACGTAAGACGGATACATTTTTTAAGAAACATACAGCGCAGCTGTTTTATAAGCTGATGAGTACAATGGGAGGAGAGATTGTCTATAATCATGCGGATTTTCGCCTGATGAGCAAACGGTCTTTGAAAGCATTGGTTTCTTTTCCGGAACGTAACCTTTTCCTTCGCGGAATGGTCTGTCTTTTGGGGTATGCCACTGCATCTGTTTATTATGACCGTAAAGAGCGCTTTGCCGGTGAATCCAAATATCCGTTCACGAAGATGCTGAATTTTGCGTTGGATGGTATCACTTCTTTCTCTGTCAAACCGTTGCGGTTGATTACAACTTCGGGGCTTATCTTTATGCTGGTTTCTTTCTTTGCCATCATTTACGCTTTGGTAGAGTTTATCGGTGGGGATGTTATTAGGGGATGGACTTCGTTGCTTATCTCCGTGTGGTTTATCGGTGGAGCTATTCTGACTGCTGTCGGTATTATCGGTGAGTATATCGGTAAAATATATAAGGAAGTAAAACGCCGTCCGCGTTATCTGATAGAAAAAGAAGTAAACCTGTAAGGGTTTACTTCTTTCCGATATTCTTCTTTTTTGATTCTATTTTTTCTCTTTAAAGTGATATAGATAGATTATATCGCGAATGTCACATCCTCTTTTCGGACTTTGATATACTTCTTCAAAGGAGTATCGCGACTCATATCTGGGTTTGAAGCCCTCGAAATCATGCTTTCCTACTAATAAATATCCTTCTGACGGCATGTCCTTTTCAAACAAACCTATCTGGTCTTTGTGATAGAAGTTAACAGTATAGAAACGTAGCATATCTACGGCTATATAGGAGTATATCTTACTGCCGGAAGCAATTTCCTGAATTTCTGTAGCCATTCCCTTGTCCGATTTGGTATTCAGTATGGCAGGCTGATAAGCGCCATCTAAAGACATAAAGAGCGAGAACGTTACAAAAAGCGTGGCATATACTAATTTCATATCAGGTGCTTTCTGCTTGATTGTATGGAAAAAGTAGATGGCTCCGAGCAAAGGTAAACATATCACAAGGATATGACCGGCATTGAGCGATATATTTTTCAGGGCATTTAAGAAAGCGATGTTTTCAGCAGCATGTCTGCCGTGGAAGATTGTATCAGGTACTAATCCCAGTTGGATGGCAATGAATGTAGCTAGGAGAAGAATACCTGCGACAGACAAAAAGCCGCCATATACTTTGATTGCTTTGGAGTGCCTGCCTGCCAGATACATGATGTATTCTGCCAGGAAATAGGCAATGAACGGGTAAATAGGTAATAAGTAGACGCTGCGTTTGCTCTTGGGGATACAATAGAAAACAAAGATAAGTACAATGCTTAATAAAGAAAAAAGGCGTGTGTTGTCCATCTCTCGGATGTAGGTCGTGAGTTTATTCCACCATTCACGGGGCTTGCCGGTCACTTTGGTATAAGTCAGCGTAAAGAGGGAAAGTAAAACTAACAATGTATAAGGTGCGTAGCCGGACACAACGGTGATGATGTTGTAGTAGGCCGGGTTCTCGTGAGATTCATAACTCATTTTTCCCATGAAACGTCCGAAGTTTTCTTCCATAACTAGCGCGATGAAGTTGTCTCCTCCCTGTTGGTAAGCGGCAACGTACCAGATAGCGGGCAGGATGCAAGAGGTAATGGCAATCAATGCCATGGAAAAGAAGGCTTTGAAGAAGTTGGTACCGCGCAGAAGCAGGTAAACACCGGTCACCAGGCAGGGGAGAAGAATTCCCACCGGTCCTTTGGTAAGTGTGGCGCAGCCCATCAATAAAGTGGCTATCCAGGGAAAGCCTCTTCGCTCCTTCTCACACCATCGGTAAAGTTGGTATAAAGCAAGGACTATAAAGGCGGTTAGCATCATGTCTACGCGGCAGTTCATCCCAGCACGGTGCACTTCGAAATTGCTGAGGGTAATTAATCCCATGAGCAGGGCGATACCGGTTCCTCTACGCTTGGCATAGAATAAGAATCCTCCTAATACCATCGCTATCAGGGCTAGAGCTGACGGCATACGGGCTGTATATTCGGTCACTTCGCCCGTAATAGAAGAAATGGCAGCGATACACCAATGAAAGAATGGTGGTTTATAAGCAATATCTCCACCATTATTGACCGGCAGAATCCAATTGCCGCTTTCGAGCATTGAATACGAAACGATGGCTTCGCGTGGTTCTCCTTTTGTATGGAAATCGGTTAGCCCTAAAAAGGGAAGAAGGGTGATGACACAAACAATAGTCAGAAGAATAAATTGTTTATTTCTCATATATTTATAATATGTGTTAGATGTAAAAACTTTCAGCGTTCAAAGATAGGAAGATATTTGAGTGAATTTGGTCTGATTTTCTTATTTTCTGCCAAAATCCGCCGGAATCTCCCCCCATTCTTTCGTTTCCCATTTCAAGATACGTGTGGTGTAGGTATTCTCCCTCAGCCACTTTTCCGCCCGTTCTATCAGCAGGAACAATTCTTCGGTTTCTTTGGTACGGGGAAGTTTGGTCTTGCATTTTTTCTGGCGTACCCAACTGATGGCATTGACGCTGTCGCTATAAATAGGCATATCGAATCCTTTTTGTTTCAATAGCGCCAGTCCGTGCACGATGGCCAGGAACTCACCGATATTGTTCGTCCCTTTCATCGGTCCGAAGTGGAAGATTTGCTGCCGGCTGGCAATGTGTACCCCACGATATTCCATGGGGCCGGGATTGCCGCTGCAAGCAGCGTCAACTGCCAGGCTGTTGTCAATCACGCAAGCAGGCAATGTGTCCGGAGAAGCTTTTGTTCCGCTTGGTTTAGCTTTCGCGTTTTTGCCGATATAGGCGTAGGGAGACATGGTGAGTGCCTGCTCGGCTTCTTCGCGAGTATCGAATGATTTGTATTTGGCGGCTTCGTATCCTTTGATTTGAAGCTGGCAATCCGTCCAGGAGGTGTAAATTCCGGGCGTGACGCCTTCCCATACTACGTAGAATTTCTGTTTAGCCATTTTTTGACGATGAATTAAATAGGGTCAATGAATTGACGGTGCGAAGGTACAAATATATTCTCTAACTGAACAAGTTAGAGGCGCTACTTGTTATAAAAAAAAAGAGAGTTTAAGAATATGAACTAAAGAAAGGAGCTATCATGGAAAAATCTTTTAGCGAGGCTTTAAAACAACGTCGGACTTACTATTCAATTACTAATCAGTCGCCTATACCGGATCAGGAGATAGAGTGTATCATCAATATGACAGTGCGCCACGTGCCGTCGGCATTCAATTCACAGACTACACGCGTAGTCTTGCTGTTGGGAGAATCTCACAAGAAATTGTGGCAGATTGTAAAGGATGCGTTGAAGAAGATTGTGCCGGCCGAGGCTTTCGTAAAGACAGAAGAGAAAATAGATAATTCATTTGCCTGCGGGTATGGAACCGTTTTGTTCTTTGAAGACCAGAAAGCGGTCAAAGGACTTCAGGAGGCTTTCCCGTCTTATCAGGAAAACTTTCCGGGATGGTCATTGCAGACTTCGGCAATGCATCAACTCGCTATATGGGTAATGCTCGAAGATGTAGGTTTCGGAGCGTCGCTGCAACATTATAATCCGTTGATTGACGAAGAAGTGCGCCGCGCATGGAATTTGCCGGAACACTGGCATTTGATTGCGGAAATGCCGTTCGGGCTTCCTACCGCCCAACCGGGGGAAAAAGAATTCCAGCCGTTGGAAGAACGGGTGAAAGTTTTCAAATAATGAATTAAATGACTAATTTTGTGAGCAAAATTAGTCATTTATGGTTCGTATCTTCCTTACCGGCTATATGGGTGCCGGAAAAACGACGTTGGGCAAGGCTTTTGCCCGTAAGATGAATGTACCGTTCATTGATTTGGACTGGTATATCGAAGAGCGTTTTCACAGAACTGTTGGAGAATTATTCACCGAACGGGGCGAAACAGGATTCAGGGAACTGGAAAGGAGCATGCTCCATGAAGTAGCCGAGTTTGAGAATGTGGTAATTTCTACGGGAGGTGGAGCGCCTTGTTTTTTTGATAACATGGAATTTATGAACCGGGTGGGGAAGACGGTTTTTCTTGATGTGCATCCCGATGTGTTGTTCAGGCGCTTGCGTGTAGCCAAACAGCAACGTCCCATTCTTCAGGGAAAAGAGGATGACGAACTGAAAGTGTTCATTGTGCAGGCGTTGGAGAAACGCGCTCCTTTCTATACTCAGGCACAGTATGTCTTCAATGCCGACGAATTGGAAGACCGTTGGCAGATTGCCGCTTCCGTTCAGCGTTTGCAACAACTTCTCGGATTATAAAAATAGAATTTTTGCATAATTACAGGCACGGATTACGCGGATTTCACGGTTCCTCTAAATATATGTATTGTAGAGCGACAGTGTAATCTGTGTAATCCGTGCCTGAATCGTGTATCAGACTTTATCTTTTTTGATTCTCTTTTTTGTTCATTCGGTCAATATTTGTACCTTGGCGCTCGTTACGAGATTTATAATATAAAAACAAGGTAAAAACCTACATCATGGAAACATTAAAAGAGAATTTTGAGAGATTATCTGCTAAAATTAAGACTTCAGGAAAACCTGCTGCGGCATGGTTCCCGCAATACACGACGACTTCATTACTGAATGCTGAAAACTGGTGGGAGGCATTGGCTGTGTGCGAATATGCTTTGGATACCCGGGAAGACGAGAAACTGACGGAAGATTTCTTTGAACTGATATTCAGTGCGTTCGACTGTAATGTCGAGGTCGATCTCAACGAAGAAGAATATGAATTCTGGTGGGAGAAGGTGATGCAGGTATGCGACCGTGTGGCTGTATTCAGCGGTGCGGGGTGGGCACAGAAAGGTGCCCAGTATTCCGAAGCCCGCTGCGGAAAACGTGATATGAGTTATTTGTTCCCATTCTACGAAAAAGCTGCCGATATGGGGTGGGCGGAAGCGGAAGCGACCGTTGCTTATTGGAAACTTATGGGATTTTATTGCGAACAGGATAAGGAAGAAGGTGAACGTCGTTTTGCGGCTCTTTCTTCTCCCGAAGCTCTGTTGTGGGGAAAACATTATCGTGCTTTTGCCGAGGAATTTACAGGCAATAAAGAGAAAGCGTTGCAGATACGTCAGGAATTGTTGGACGAGCTGCCCGAAGGACATCGTTTGCGTGCCCATACTTATGCTGCGCTGGGAGATGCACTCGACAGGGAAGAGGGGAATGTGGCGGAAGAAGCTGCTTGTTATGAGAAATCATTGGAGATAGTTCCGAATTTATATACTCTTAAAAATCTGGGTACGCTTTATTTCCGTTATCCGGAACTGGGCAAACCGAAAGAACTGGCCTTTGAACTTTGGGAAAAGGCCTGGCGTGCCGGTGTGTGGTCTGCTGCTGGCTTCCTGGGATATAATTATCAGGAAGAAGAGTGGCTGGATATGCCCAAAGCGATTGAATGGTTGGAAAAGGGAGTGCTCTATTGCGAGTTGTACAGTGCGTATGAGTTGGCACTGATTTACTTGTACAATGATGACTATAAGAATGTGAAACGGGGGCTGGCGTGTCTTGAGGCATGTGTGGCAGATGATTATGTGCCGGGCATCGAGGGACTGGCAAACGTGTACTTCAACGGTGACTTGGTGGAAGAGGACATGAACCGTGCGAAAGAGTTGCTGGAGAAGGCTGTTGGGCTGGGTTCGGGAAATGCAGCCTATCGTTTGGGATGGATGTATGAACGCGGCTTCTTGTCCGAAGAACCGGATTATGTCAAAGCAATGGAGTATTATGAGAAAGCGGCTTCGATGGAAAATGCTGACGGATACTGCCGTGCGGCTCTTTATCTGGCAAACGGGTATGGTGGTGTGACGGATGCCGTGAAATCAAGGGAATATTATGAGAAAGCGGCTGAGTTGGGCTCCTGTTTTGCTTTGGTAGAGTTGTCGTTCTTATATGAGAATGGTGACGGAGTGGAGGAGAGTTATGAAAAGGCTTTTGAACTGTGCAGCAAGGCTGCCGGTGAGGGTTATCCTTATGCTATGTTCCGTGTAGGGCTTTATCTGGAAAAAGGTGCTCTAGGTGAAGCGCGGCCGGAAGAGGCTTTCGGATGGTATATAAAAGCTGCCGAAGCAGGTGATACGGATGCGATTTTTGCGTTGGGACGTTGCTATAAGCATGGGCTCGGTACGGAAGAGGACTTCGACAAGGCGCTTGAATGGTTCTCCAAAGGGGTGGAAAAGAATGAAGCCCGCTGTCTGACTGAGTTGGGGCTGGCTTATGAGAATGGTAACGGAGTGGAAGAGAACCCGCAAAAGGCTGTGGAATATATGACGCAGGCGGCGGAGCAGAATTATGGTTACGCCCAGTTTAAAATGGGGGATTACAACTTCTTTGGTTACGGCTCCTGCCTGGAAGATAACAAGAAGGCCGTAGAGTGGTATGAAAAGGCGGTTGCCAATCAAGTTCCTATGGCTATGATACGTATGGGTGAGTATTACCTGTATGATTATGACAGGCTGAATGAGTCGGAAAAGGCTTACTCGTATTTCAAAAAAGCTGCCGATGAGTATAAATGGTACAGCGAAGGGCTGGGTATCTGTTATGAGATGGGTATCGGAGTGGAAGATAATGAGACGGAAGCCTTCAAATATTACACACTGGCTGCGGATAGCGGGAATGTGGCAAGTATGTATCGCACCGGACTTTGTTATTATAATGGAGTAGGCGTGAAGGAGAATTACGCCGAGGCCTATCGCTGGTTTGCGGATGCGGCGGGTAACGAGAATGTCGGCGCGACTTATTATCTCGGCAAGATGCTGATGTACGGCGAAGGTTGCACGCCCGATCCGGAAACGGCTGTACAATGGTTGATGAAAGCTGCCGAAAAGAATAACGATAAAGCACAGTTCGAACTTGGAAACGCCTATCTGATGGGAAATGGTGTAGAGGAAAATGACGAGATTGCTATGGAGTGGTTCGAGAAGGCTGCCGAGAACGGCAATGAGAAAGCTCTTAAAATCACCGGAAGAAGGAGAAAATAAGAAAGGAACATGGAGAAAGAAGAAAATAATTTGTTCCAGGTCAACCTGAAGGGGATGATTGCCCTGTTGTCGGAACATATTTATAGTAATCCGAATACTTTTGTCCGGGAGTTATTGCAGAATTGTGTGGATGCCATCACGGCACTGCGCAATATTGACGAGAATTATGCTGGCCGTATTGATGTCTTCCTGAATGATGATAAAACGGTGATATTCCGGGACAATGGAATCGGGCTGAAAGAAGAGGAGGTGCACCGCTTCCTTACTATTATCGGAGAAAGTTCGAAACGGGATACGCCCGATGCGGATGACTTTATAGGCAGGTTCGGTATCGGACTGTTGTCCTGTTTTGTGGTTACCAATGAGATTAGGGTGGAAAGCCGCTCTGCAATGGGCGGGCAGGCTGTCCGCTGGTGTGGAAAGGTGGACGGCACGTACGAGCTGGCTTTGTCTGACGAGGAGCAGTCAATCGGTTCGCAGGTGGTGTTGCATCCCAAAAGTGACTGGATGCATCTTTTTGAGTACGAGATGTTTAAAAAGATACTGGTCAATTATGGCGAGGTGTTGCCTTATCCCATTTACCTGCATTATCAAGGTGAAGAGGAGCTGGTGAATACGCCTTCGCCTGTCTGGCTCGATCCGAAATCGACCCGTAAGGAGTTGCTCGATTATGGGGTGAAGGCTTTCCGGTCGTCCGCCCTCGATGCTTTCAGGATACGTACTGAAAGCGGGCGCGTGGAAGGAGTGCTTTATGTCTTGCCTTTCCGTACGCAGTTTTCCGTGCGCAATTCGCATAAGGTATATCTGAAACGTATGCTGCTGAGCGAGGACGACTGCAATCTGCTGCCACCGTGGGCATTCTTTATCCGTTGTCTGGTGAATGCGGACGGGCTGTTGTCTACCGCTTCGCGGGAGTCTTTGGTGAGCAATGATTTGCTGAAGGATGCCCGGAAGGAGATTGGAGCAGCTATCAAGGATTACTTGCGGGGACTGGTGCAGAATAACCGTACCATGTTCAATAAGATTATGGATGTTCATCATTTCCATATCAAGGCGATTGCTTCGGAAGACAATGAATTGCTCCGCTTGTTTATGGATTATCTTCCTTTTGAGACGAATAAGGGAATACGTAGTTTCGGAAGTATCCGTTCGGCGGGCAATGTGATATGCTTTACCCGGAATCTGGAAGATTTCCGGCAAGTACGGCGTATCGCCGGAGCGCAAGGGTGGCTGGTTGTGAATGCCGCCTATACGTTTGATGAGGCGTTGTTGAGAAAGTATGTCCGTCTGAATCCGGAACTGACGTTGGATGAAATATCTCCTTCACGGCTGCTGGAACAGTTTGGGGAAGTGGAGTGCAGGATGGAGTTTCAGGCTTTTGAAGCAAAAGCGAATGAGCTGTTGAAGCGTTTTGGCTGTGTTTGCCGTCTGAAACATTTTACACCAGTGGATATTCCGGTGATATTTGTGGCTGAGGAGAAGGAGAATACAACGAAGAGTGCCAATAATCCGTTGGCTGCCGTGCTGGGGTCGGTGAATGCCGCAAAGCAGGTTCCGCCTACGTTGACGTTCAATGCCGATAATGAGATGGTGCGGACTTTACTGCAAATACAAGGAGACAATAAAATGTTCCAGCATGTGGTGCATATATTGTATGTGCAGTCGCTCCTGCAAGGGAAATATCCGGTGAACAGCGAGGAAATGGAACTCTTCAATCATTCGCTCAGCGAACTGATGACATCGAAAATGAATGATTTTATTAACTTCCTGAATTAATTGAAAGAATATGAGATACACGCTTGAGATACAAAAACTGCTGTTGCAGACTCAGAACGACAGCCTGCGTCCTCGTGAGAAAGCGAACCTGCTGAAAGAGGCGATTCGCATTGCGGACGAGAATGAAGATGTGGAATGGGCCACGGAGATGCGGCTCGACCTTATTTATGAACTGAATCTGCTTTCGGCGGATACGGAAGAGATTACCGTATTCTCTAAAATCCTGGATGATTATGAAAATCATAAGGACATCATCAAAGAGGATGATTTGCTGTGGAAGTATAAGTGGATATGGGCCTGCACGTTCGATGTGCCGGACATTCCGATGGAACAGGTGGAAGCGGTAGGCGAGGATTATAAAGAGCGTATTCTCCGGAACGGGTATTCTCTGCGGAGTTATTACCACCGCTGGTCGGTAAAGTGTGTATGGATGCGGCAGTATGACAAGGCGAAAGAGTATATCGACAAGATGCTGGCTGAGAAGATTGACGGCCAGTCGTGTGAAGCCTGTGAACTGAACTTTATGCTGGATTATTTTCTGGAGACGGGACAGTTTGATGAGGCTTACAGCCGGGCGCAGCCGTTGATTAACAAGCAGGTGACCTGTTATGAGGCCAACCTTCGTGCTTATCTGAAACTTTCTTATTATGCGCTGAAAGCCGGCAAGCCGGAGATTGCCGCCGATATGTGTGCACGTGCCGAAGAGGCGCTGGCGGGAAGAGAAAAGGATGAGTACTTATTGTCATACATGGGGCTGTTTGTCGCTTATAACATGATGACGAAGCCGGAAAGGGGTTGGGAGTATATAGAACGTTGCACGGACTGGAGCTTGCGCAGCAATTCGCTGAAGAAATATCGTTTCTCGTGTGACATGGTGGAAACCTTGAAATATGCAGACCGTCAGGAAGTCCGGCTCTCTTTGCCGGAAGAGTTTCCTCTTTATCGTGCGGACGGGGGCTATGCCGTTTCCGAGCTTCGCGATTATTTCTATCAGCAGGCTGCCGATTTGGCACAAAGATATGATGCCCGTAACGGAAATAGCGGATATACAGACCGATTGAAAGAAATTGTGTCCAATTAATTGGCAACATGTAGATTAATCTGTATTTTTGCCGTCCAATTATTTACTAAAAACACCGAATTACAGAAAAATGAGAAAGTGGCGTATTGAAGATTCTGAGGAGCTCTACAACATCACAGGTTGGGGAACCTCGTACTTTAGTATTAATGACAAAGGTCATGTTGTTGTTACACCGCGTAAGGATGGAGTGGCTGTCGACTTGAAAGAACTGGTCGATGAGTTACAACTGCGGGATGTGGCATCTCCCATGCTGTTGCGTTTTCCGGATATTCTGGACAACCGTATCGAAAAGATGTCGTCCTGTTTCAAGCAGGCGGCGGAAGAATACGGGTATAAAGCCCAGAATTTTATTATCTATCCGATTAAAGTCAATCAGATGCGCCCCGTGGTGGAAGAGATTATCAGCCATGGAAAGAAGTTCAATCTCGGACTTGAGGCCGGTTCCAAACCGGAACTTCATGCGGTGATTGCTGTCAATACGGACTCTGACTCATTGATTGTCTGCAACGGTTATAAGGACGAAAGTTATATTGAACTGGCTTTGCTTGCGCAGAAGATGGGCAAGCGTATCTTCCTCGTTGTGGAGAAGATGAACGAGTTGAAGCTGATTGCCAAGATGGCGAAGCAACTCAATGTGCAGCCTAATATCGGTATCCGCATCAAACTGGCTTCTTCCGGCAGTGGCAAGTGGGAGGAATCGGGCGGTGACGCCAGCAAATTCGGCCTGACTTCCAGTGAGCTTCTCGAAGCACTCGATTTTCTTGAAAGCAAAGGAATGAAGGAGTGCCTGAAGCTGATTCATTTCCATATCGGTAGTCAGGTGACGAAGATCCGCCGTATCAAGACGGCTTTGCGTGAAGCGTCACAGTTCTATGTGCAGCTTCATTCGATGGGATTCAACGTGGAGTTTGTGGATATTGGCGGCGGATTGGGGGTTGATTACGACGGTACCCGTTCGTCAAACAGTGAGGGCAGCGTGAATTATTCCATCCAGGAGTATGTGAACGACTCAATCTCTACTTTGGTGGACGTGAGTGATAAGAACGGCATCCCGCATCCGAATATCATTACGGAAAGTGGACGGGCATTGACAGCACATCACTCGGTGCTTATCTTTGAGGTGCTCGAAACGGCTACTTTGCCGGAATGGGATGACGAAGAGGAAATTGCTCCTGACGCGCACGAACTGGTGCAGGAATTATATGGTATATGGGATTCGCTGAATCAGAACAAGATGTTGGAAGCATGGCACGATGCCCAGCAGATTAGGGAAGAAGCGTTGGATTTGTTCAGCCACGGAATTGTGGATTTGAAAACCCGTGCGCAAATCGAGCGTCTGTACTGGTCTATCACGCGTGAGATTAATCAGATTGCCGGTGGTTTGAAACATGCGCCTGATGAATTTCGTGGATTGTCCAAATTGTTGGCAGACAAGTATTTCTGCAACTTCTCGCTGTTCCAGTCTCTTCCAGACTCTTGGGCGATTGACCAGATTTTCCCGATTATGCCTATTCAGCGGTTGGATGAAAAACCGGAACGCTCGGCTACCTTGCAGGATATTACGTGCGACTCGGACGGCAAGATTGCAAACTTTATCTCTACACGCAATGTGGCTCATTACCTGCCTGTGCACAGTCTGAAGAAAACAGAGCCTTATTATTTAGCTGTTTTCCTAGTGGGGGCTTATCAGGAGATTCTGGGAGATATGCATAATCTGTTCGGTGATACGAATGCCGTGCATGTTTCTGTGAATGAGAAAGGATATAATATAGAACAGATTATTGACGGAGAAACGGTGGCGGAAGTATTGGACTATGTACAGTATAATCCGAAGAAGCTGGTGCGTACGCTCGAAACTTGGGTTACGAAATCAGTGAAAGAAGGTAAGATTTCCCTGGAAGAAGGGAAAGAGTTCCTTTCCAACTATCGTTCGGGACTTTACGGATATACGTACTTAGAATAACCCGGCAAGGCGCCGGAACCGGATTCTCCATTCGGTGAACTTATTAGAAATTAATAAATGAGAGAAAAACTAACAGTTATTAAGGTGGGTGGCAAAATCGTAGAAGAGGACGCCGCCCTTCGTCAGTTGTTAAACGACTTTGCCGCTATCAACGGCCATAAGGTGCTGGTTCACGGTGGCGGCCGTTCGGCTACAAAGATTGCCGCGCAACTGGGAATAGAAAGTAAAATGGTAAATGGCCGCCGTATTACTGATGCGGAGACGCTGAAAGTGGTGACGATGGTATATGGCGGTCTGGTGAATAAGAGTGTCGTTGCCGGGCTGCAGGCTCGTGGAGTCAATGCGCTGGGGCTGACCGGAGCGGATATGAATGTAATCCGTTCGGTGAAACGTCCGGTGAAAGACGTGGATTACGGTTTTGTCGGTGATGTGGAAAAGGTGGATGCTACTTTGTTGTCGGACTTGATACACAAAGGAGTCGTTCCGGTGATGGCGCCGCTGACACATGACGGACAAGGCAATATGCTGAATACCAATGCGGATACCATTGCCGGAGAGACGGCGAAGGCTCTATCGGCTCTGTTTGACGTAACGTTGGTCTATTGCTTCGAGAAGAAAGGCGTGTTGCGTGACGAGAATGATGATGATAGCGTGATTCCTCAGATTACCCGTGCGGAATTCGAACAATACATAGCTGACGGCGTTATTCAAGGTGGCATGATTCCTAAACTGGAGAACTCTTTTGATGCAATAAATGCGGGAGTGTCCGAAGTGATAATTACCTTAGCATCAGCGATTAACGGTAACGGTGGAACAAGAATAAAAAAATAATTCAAAAAAAAGTAGTGGGCGACTGTAACTTTTCGTATCCTAGCCCGTCATTATTATAGAGATGCAAGAAATCAGCTTCCGAAACGATATTTTGCCGTTGAAGGACAAACTCTTTCGACTGGCGCTCAGAATAACCCTGGATAGGGCAGAAGCCGAGGATGTCGTTCAGGACACCATGATAAGAGTGTGGAACAAGCGTGATGAGTGGTCTCAGTTTGAATCCGTCGAAGCCTATTGCCTGACAGTGGCAAAGAACTTGGCGATAGACCGGAGTCAGAAGAGAGAAGCGCAGAACGTGGAACTCACCCCCGAAATGGAGGAAGAACCTGATGCAAATAGTCCGTACGACCGGATGGTTCATGATGAAAGAATGAATATCATCAACAGGCTGGTCAACGAACTTCCCGAAAAACAGCGGCTTATCATGCAACTGAGGGACATTGAAGGTGAGAGCTATAAAAAAATTGCAACCCTGCTGAATCTGACAGAGGAACAAGTGAAAGTGAATCTCTTCAGAGCCAGGCAAAAGGTAAAACAAAGGTATTTAGAAATTGACGAATATGGATTATAAGGATATAGAACAGCTCCTGGAGCGATACTGGCAATGCGAAACTTCTGTCAAGGAGGAAGCGGTATTGCGCAACTTCTTCTCGAAAGAAGACGTACCGGCTCATTTGCTCCGCTATAAGAACTTGTTTGTTTATCAGCAGGTTCAGCAGGAAGTAGGGCTGGGCGAAGACTTTGACGCTCGTATTCTGGCAGAGGTGGAGCCTGTGGTCGTAAAAGCAAAACGCTTGACACTGATCGGTCGTTTTATCCCTCTGTTTAAGGCCGCTGCCGTAATTGCAATCATCCTTTCACTGGGGAATGTGGCACAACATTCTTTCTCCGGTGATGACGGAAGTATATTGGCAACGGATACCATTGGTAAACAAGTAACAGCACCGTCGGTCGCCATCTCGAATGATGTGAAAGCCGACCAGGTTCTCGCTGACAGTCTGGCGAGGATTAATCACAAGGTGCAGGTTATGAACGAATAGACATTTTCATTTGCTTTAAACATATAATATAGTTAGTGTGCTTAATTAAAACAACAACGAAAGCGAAACTGTGAAGTTTTCAATTCTCTCAAATTTTTAGATAAAAACTAACTAAATAAATGGGCTACCGCGTGATGCAGTAGCCCTTTTATGTTTTCCGGGGTTTTGGGCTTAACAAATCAATCCTTGCTTAAATTTGAATTATCATTCAATTGTGATGCAACACTTAGCATAAATGTATAATAATGGTGTAACGTGCATTATTGATTCATTGATTAATATAAAATGGTATATCGCTAAATAATTAACATACATTCTATTGCGTATTTACATATATTATATATATTTGTACCGTTAACCCACAAACTCATACCAAAATGGAAACAAACAATTATTATGTAGTTATTCTTGATGACTTGAAATTCTGCAATTCTTTATCTGAAACATAATTCGCAATTACACGTGTAAATATTGATATCTCTTAGTCGTTAAAACACTTTTTAATTTTAAATTTAATATTGAATGAAAACAAATCTGAATCGCAAAGGTCTCTGTCTGCTTTTTAGCTTGTTGTTACTTGCAAGTGGTGGGAGTGCATATGCATTTGATTCTCATCCCGTCAGTCAAGTACAAGACAATGTAATCAGTGTCTCCGGTACTGTAAAAGATACCAAGGGAGAGCCGCTGATTGGTGTAAGTGTGCTGGTGAAAGGCACTACTAATGGCACCGTAACTGACCTGGAAGGAAACTTCTCCTTAAAAGTTTCTGTTGGTGATATCCTTGAATTCTCGTATATTGGTTATGCAAGTCAGTCAGTAACAGTGGCAAACTCTAAACTCCTGAACATTGTTTTGGGTGAAGATACACAGACGCTGAATGAAGTTGTTGTTACAGCATTGGGTATCAAACGTGCAGAGAAAGCGCTGAGTTACAATGTACAGCAAATAAAATCAGATGAGCTGGTACGTACAAAAGACGCTAACTTTGTTAACTCACTTAACGGTAAAATTGCCGGTGTTACCATAAATAAAAGTGCCAGTGGTGCTGGAGGTTCTGCACGTGTTATAATGCGTGGTGCCAAGTCAATTGAAGGTGACAACGGTGCGCTGTATGTAGTAGATGGTATTCCTTTGTTCAATACGACTCTGGGGTCTGGTAGTGATGTTCTGGGTGAAGGAAGAGCTACGACTGAAGGTATTGCTGACTTTAATCCGGAAGATATAGAAAGTATATCTGTATTGAGTGGCCCGTCAGCAGCTGCATTGTATGGTAGTAGTGCAGCAAACGGAGTTATCTTAATTAATACGAAAAAAGGGAAAGAAGGGAAATTATCCATTTCGTTCTCTTCTTCTACAGAGTTCAGTAAAGCGTATATGACTCCTGAGTTTCAGACTACTTACAGAAACAAAGATGGCATATACGAAAGCTGGGGTGACCAGATGACCACCCCAACTTCATACGATCCTAAGAATGACTTCTTCAATACCGGAACAAACCTTATCAATTCGTTGACTTTGACTACCGGCACTAAGCAAAACCAGACTTTTGCCTCCATCTCGTCAACTAATTCTAAAGGAATTGTACCTAATAATACGTACGACCGTTTGAACTTTACCTTCCGCAATACGTCTACATTCCTCAATGACAAATTGCAAATGGATTTAGGAGCATCTTATGTGAAACAAAAAGACCAGAACATGGTTTCACAGGGACAATACTGGAATCCAATTATGGCGGCTTATTTGTTTCCTCGTGGTGAAAGTTGGGAGGGAATCAAGACATTTGAACGCGAAAATCCTGGTAGAAACATTTCGGAGCAGTATTGGCCGGTAAGTGAAAGTACTTATGCTTCACAAAATCCTTATTGGACAGCCTATCGAAATGTAGCCCCAAGTGAAAAGAGCCGTTACATGTTCAATGTTGGCTTGACATACAAGATTTTTGATTGGATAAACGTAGCAGCTCGCTACCGTATGGATGATTCATACATCGACTTCGATCGGCAAATATATGCATCTTCTGATGACGTATTTACCGAAGGTTCTAAAAAGGGTTTGTATGAATACAACACCTACAAAGACCGTCAGGAGTATGCAGATTTTATGGTCAACATTAGCAAGCAGATTAAAGACTTCAACCTCTCTGCCAACTTGGGGTATAGTTATTCTAATTATTGGGCAAAGTCAAGAGGTTACAGAGGCCCGTTGTTGTTAGTGCCTAATATGTTTGCAGCCAGTAACATTGATTCTAGTAAGGGACGTGTGATAGAGAAGGAAGGCGATAGCCGTGTTCGTAATAATGCCATCTTTGCCAATGTGGAATTGGGATATAGGAGTATGTTATATCTGACATTGACCGGGCGTAATGATTGGAACTCCCGTTTGGTTAATACCAATGAAGAATCGTTCTTTTACCCTTCAGTTGGTTTGTCCGCTATTGTTAGTGAGATGGTTGAGCTGCCTAAATTCATATCTTATTTGAAAGTACGTGGTTCCTATACAGAAGTAGGAGCACCTATTTCCAGATCTGGGTTGACTCCGGGTACTGTCACCACTCCTATTACCGGAGGAGGCCTCATAGAAAATCAAATTTATCCGTTTACAGATTTTAAAGCAGAACGTACTCGTTCTTATGAGTTTGGATTGAATTTCCGCCTGTGGAACAAGTTGAGTGCGGAAGTTACTTATTATAAATCGAATACTTATAATCAGACTTTCCTCGGTGACCTACCCGAATATTCTGGTTACAAACAAATTTATCTGCAAGCCGGAAATGTAGAAAACCGTGGTTGGGAAGTCTCTTTGGGCTACAATGACAAATTCGGTGATTTCGGGATTTCTTCCAATCTGACATTCTCACGTAACGTCAATGAGATTAAGGAAATGGTAGAAAACTACCGTACAGAGATTAGTCTGGAGCCTATCAATATTCCCGAAGTACGGAAAGAAAATGGACGCACACTGTTGAAAGTAGGTGGTAGCATCCATGATATTTACGCAGACAGATTCTTAAAGAAAGACAGCCAGGGATTCGTAGATATTAAAGAAGATGGTGCGTATGGAATGGAGAACATAGAACCGGTATTTCTGGGTAAGACTACCCCCGATTTCAATATGGGATGGAACAACTCATTCTTTTATAAAGGCTTCGGACTAAGCTTTCTTATTAACGGGCGTTTTGGTGGTGTAGTAACTTCATCTACAGAAGCTCTTCTCGATCGCTTTGGGGTATCAAAGGTATCAGGAGAGGCTCGCGATCAGAGTGGTGTATTGCTTCCAGGGCAAGGACGTGTGGATGCGGAAACATATTATAAGATGATTGGAACGGGTGAGTACAGCACTTCCGGTTATTATGTGTATAGTGCGACAAACATCCGCTTGCAAGAACTCACATTGAGTTATATATTCCCCAACTCATGGTTCAAGAATGTATTGAGAGATGTTACTCTGTCGTTCACTGCCAACAATCCATGGATGCTCTACTGTAAAGCTCCTTTCGATCCGGAATTGACTCCATCTGTGGGAACTTACGGTCAAGGTAATGACTATTTCATGCAACCAAGTGTAAGAAGCTTCGGCTTTGGTATTAAAGTAAAATTATAATGCAACCATGAAAAAGATAAATCAATATAAGCTACTGATGTTTTTGGGCATATTGCCATTACTGACATCTTGTGATTACGAAAAAATAAACACCAACCCGTATGAAGTGACCGATGATATGTCTAAGCGAGACGGTATTGCTGTGGGAGGTTCTATTACAGGGCTAGCCAGACAAGTCTTTCCGGTGGGAACTGTGGCAAACAGTACAGACATATATAATGAGTATCAAATAGCATTCAATCTGTCTGCCGATATGTGGAGCGGATACTTCAGCCAAAATAAAACTTGGGACGGTGGTAACGACCACAGTTCTTTTTATCTGAAAGATGATTGGATTGCGGCTACATATACAAGTACCTATACCAAAGCATTTTCTCCATGGAGAAAAATAAAACTAAATACCGAGAAGACTGGGGCTACGGAAATGTTTGCATTGGCGCAGATTTTGAAGATTTCATGCTGGTATAAAACTCTTGAAAGTTTTGGTCCCATCCCTTATAAGCATGCGGGAGAAGCCGCTTTAGTGATTCCGTTTGACACTGAAGAAGAGGTGTATGATGCCATATTTGCGGATTTACAGGAGGCTATAACTAATCTGACTCCCCTGGCAGAAGCCGGAGGTAAAATAGCTGAAGATTTCGACCCTGTATATGCGGGAAGTGTGAATAAATGGGTGAAATACGCTAACTCGTTGATGTTACGTTTAGCCATACGCTTAAAATATTGTGCTCCGGATAAGGCCAAGCAATGGGCGAAAGTTGCGTTGGAACATAGTGTAGGCGTAATGACTGCTAAAGAAGACGAAGCACAACTCAGCGTTGGTGCAGGATATACATTTGAGAATAATATCAATTATTTGGCTGCCAATTATGGCAACTGTCGCATGAGTACATCCCTGTATGCATATTTGAACGGGTATAGAGATCCTCGCTTGGGCAAATATTATGCAACTTCTACAAGCAAGTATGCGCTTACGGCTTTTGATAGTCAGAAGTATGCGCCGGTTCCTACCGGAAATACCAAAGAGGCTGGAACTTATCAGGACTATTCTCTGCCGAACTTTACCAATAGGACACCGACTTATTGGATGCGTGCATCAGAAATGTATTTCTTGAAAGCTGAAGCGGCATTGGAATGGCCGGGAGAAGGTTTTGGTGATGCAGAAACACTGTATAAGCAAGGAATCCAGATGTCATTTGAAGAAAATGATCTTACTACGAATGTGGATACCTACATCGCTTCGGCAGGTGCACCTGTGGCAATATCGATTTCATCACCGGCGTATAATACTTACACACGCCCTGCGCCGACTGAGGCCACTCCTAAGTTTACAGGAACTAAAGAAGAAAAGTTGGAAAAAATCATGATTCAAAAATGGATTGCCCTCTTCCCTAACGGACAAGAAGCTTGGACGGAATGGAGGAGAACGGGATATCCAAAGTTAAATACGGTGCAAGTCAACAATGGAAATGATATTAGTGATATAAAGGGAATCCGGCGGATGGTTTATCCGAGAAGTTTCTCTCAGTCCAAAGAAGACAGAGCTAATTATCAAGATGCTGTAAGCAAATTGGGAGCAGGTGGAGATAAAGCAACTACGGACTTATGGTGGGTTCGCAAATAACAAACTTATTGAATATTCATATTATGAAAGTATTGAAGAGACTCTTATATATGATTCCTCTTGTGGGAATGATATTCACATCATGTACGGATGTGGAAAGATTGGATTTTGAACACATCGGCGGTTACAACACGATGAATAATGGAGAAAGCGAAGCATATTATGCTAATCTGCGTGCATACAAAGAAACTGCAAATGACTACAATCGTCCTGTAGCTTTTGGCTGGTTCTCTAACTGGGCACCGGCGGGAGTTATAAGAAAGGGCTATTTAAGTTCTGTGCCCGACAGTATGGATATTGTATCCATGTGGAGTGGTGCTCCGGGAAGACATGAAATAACGGAAGCGCAAAAGAAAGATAAGGAATTTGCACAGAAAGTAAAAGGCATCAGATTGCTGGAAGTAAGTTTGCTTTCTCATTTGGGAAAAGGAAGAACTCCTGGACGGATTTATGAAGAGGTGGAGAGACAGGCCGAAGAAGAAGGATGGTCTGCCGACCAACTGAAAGAAGCAAAAAAGAAAATACGCTGGGAGTTTTGGGGGTACACGTCTGGTGACCCTACAGCCGATGATATGAAAGAGGCTCTGATTAGATTTGCTAAAGCTCTTTGTGATTCTTTGGTTGTAAACGATTGGGATGGCTTCGATATCGATTGGGAACCGACTGGTGGTTTTAATGACAAAGATGGGACATTGACATATTCATATTATGATAAGGAGATTAAGAGAACTATATATCCCAATATAATGTTTCTAGTAAAAGAAATGGGTAAATACATTGGTCCCAAAAGTGATCCGGAAGGGAAAGGACACAAATTGTTCGTTATTGACGGGTATATAAGTGATTTCGATGCAGAAATAGACGAATACGTGGACTATTGGATTACACAGTCTTATGGTCACAGTTCGCCTGATCAAACTCCTCTAAGTAAAAACTATAAAAAGCTGATTATTACAGAAGATTTCGAATCTTCCGCTTCAACAGGCGGGCGGTTATTGGGGCAAGCTAGATGGATGCCTCAAGAAGGATATAAAGGTGGTGTAGGTGCATATCGTTTTGACAACGACTACGGCAACAGCCCTGACTATAAATGGATGCGCCAAGCTATACAAATTAATCAACAGGTATTTAACGAATGGAAAGATAGTCAGAATACTGTCAAACCTGAAGAAAAATAATTTTCGGAATCTAATAACAAGATATAAAGAAATTATACCGATATGAATAAGAATTTACTAAAATACATAGCATGTTTTGCCATTGGAACGTTGCTTTACAGTTGCAATGAAAGTGAGGGGGACTTGTTAAAAGCCAAAGTTTATTTTGAGGAAAGCAAGGTTAGTATTGAAACATCAGATGATGATGTGCTCACTTACAACCTGCAAGCAAGAATATCTTCTCAGTATTCTTCGCCCGTAGAAATAACTTACGCAATAGCCGATGCAAGTGCGGTAGAGGATTATAACAGCCAACATGGTACAAACTATGTAGCGTTTGATACCTCAAAAGCAAATATGGAAACCCAGTCTGTTACCATTGGTGCGGGAGAAATTTATGCCCCTAATGTAGCTGTTAAAATGAGTGGGATAAATGATGCTGAGGAAGGTAAAACGTATGTATTGCCTATACGTATCCAGTCGGCTTCCCTGCCAATCATCGACAGGTCAGGAATTACGTATTTGGTGATAAGTAAACCTGTGAAGATTACTACTGCAGGTAGTTTTTACAGCAGCTATATACAGATCCCTGTAAGTGCAAGCACTCCGTTTACATCTATCACTTATGAAGCATTAATTAATGCGAGTGATCTTTTCGACAATAATACTATTATGGGTACAGAAGGAACTTTAATCCTCCGTATTGGAGATCCGGCTTTACCTGACGGGCACAATGACTGGATGCAAATTGCCGGAGAAAAACAATTCCATTCTTCCCAATCTTTCGCAACGAATAAATGGTATCATGTAGCATTTACTTATAACCAGCCATCAGGAAAAGCCGTGCTTTACATCAACGGAGAGAAAGTTTCCGAAAATACTTGGGATACTGCAAGTTTCGACTTATCTACCTCTCCCGGATGTTTTGTAGGAAAAGTAAAAGACTTCATGTGGGGAGAACGTCCATTCTACGGAGCTATGAGCGAGGTAAGACTTTGGAAGGTGGCCCGTACGGAAAATCAAATCAAGCAGAATATGCTTTCTGTTGATCCCGAATCGGATGGCTTGGCCGCTTATTATAAGCTGAATGGAACGGATTTGATCCAAAAAGATGAAATGTCGTATATCAAAGACGCTTCCGGTAATAACATGGACGGAGCGACCAACATCAGAAGCTTTAAAAAACTGGATACACCTATTAGTGTCAAGTAAAACAGTATGATCATCTTATAATCGAGAAAGAAGAATTTTATAAGATACACTGTATGTCTTGTGTGAAATAAAAGATACGGGACTCTGGAAAGGGGTTCCGTATTTTTTACCCATTGATTTATGCTTAAATATAAAATAGGCTATAGGAGTCACTGGAATAAAAAGATTTTGTAGGAACTTCTAAAAACAAATATATTCTTAAGCTTTATACCCTATCTTTTTACTATGAAAAATGATAATCAGTTCGCCGATAATGATATTTTTATGCAACTGCTTGAAGTTAACTATTCTAAAGTGAAGGAGTTTGCCTATGGCATATTGAAGTCAGAATTTGATGCAGAAGATGTGGTTCAGGAAGTTTTTGCAAAACTTTGGGAACAACAGAGTATATGGTTGAATAATGAAAGAAAACTTGACCCCTACCTTCTGATTATGGCTAGGAATATTGCTTTAAATATATTTAAGCACCAACGGAAAAAGATGGAATATCAGGAACGGTTTATCAAGGAGACATCCTATATAGATGATAATTTCCTTGGAGAAATCTATTATCGTGAAATGCTGCAAACTATTCATACAGTACTAAAGAAAGTTCCTGAACGAAGAAGAACTGTATTTGAACTCAGCCGTTTTCAAGGAAAAAGCCATAACGAAATAGCTGAAAGAATGAACATTTCTGTCCGCACAGTAGAACAACAGATATATTTAACACGAATAGAGCTTAGAAAGGTATTGATTAGTCTTTCTTAATCAATAAAGTATCATAAATGCCACTATAAGATCATTACTGTTCATCGGTTTCACCTGATTGCCGAAATGCCGATGAATAAGGAGATAGCGGGTGAAAGCAAGGGGGAAATTCTGGTAAAACTGAACATTTTCGGTTTCACCTTGTCTTTTCAAAATATCCCTTGAGCTAAAAACAATATCATTATAGCTAATCCGGATATGATTATAGCAAATGAAAATATGCTTATAGCAAATATGCTGTCAGGTATTAATAGATAACCCATCAGGTATTAACGGCCTGGATGTAAGGTATTAACACCTTGAGTTTCATCTACTAACACTTGAGTTGGTAGATCTATATATTCAACACATTGTATCTATATACTTACCACATTGAATCTATATATTCAGCACGGTGGCTCTACATGTTCAGCAACCGTGCTGAATAAATTTGAAAGGTGAAAGCAATAACGGGAGATTTCACCTTTGTTTTTTCTATGCTTTCACCCGCTATCTCCTTATTCATCGTTGTTTCAGATATAAGGTGAAACTGGTGAAATTTATGAGTTTAAAGTTCATGTTATACTTACGCGAATCAGTTATTGAAAACAAATTCTCATTCATTTCCGTACGGTTTTGTTCATTTCCGCACCGCTATGAACTGATTTTGAGGGATACGGTTACGCTGAACCAAATGCCCCAACGCAGTCTTGTTATTATTCAAACTCCAACGCACCGAAGAAGTCGGGACGGTGGAAGTCCGGTTTTTCTATTTCTATCGGGTTCCATGAAAGGAAGTGGGGAGTCTGTAATTCGTCGCCACACTTGTAGAAGTTGGCTTTTATCTCCTTTCCATCGAGTGATTCGATCTGATGCTTAAAGAATACAGCATACGGGATAATCAGAGCGACTTCCCAGTTTGTCTCTTCAACGCGTTCCTCAAAAGGCGCATTGCCCAGGCTGGACCAGCGTTGCACAAGAGCTGTCACCTCCTTCGGAGCGTGCTCACGACCGTTACGGGTAGGGCCGGCACCAATCAGAATTGTCCCGATGCAGTTGCATTCTATATTATAATAGACTCCGTCACCAGCCGGTATAGAAAAGAATTCTACACAGGAATCAGTCCATACAGAACCGTTATCTTCGCCATACCTAGCACGCACACTCTCTTCTTTTACTTTAAAATGCAACAAAATAGAGTCCTGCGTGTGAGCTATACGAAAATTCACTTTGGGTTTGTAGGGATATTCAGCCCAGTTGACACACTGAATGGCCTGAAAATCTATTTTTTCTTCATCGAATAATTTAGGAAGCGAGCAAGCCTCCACGTTAGCCGCACTAATTTTCTTTACTTTCATATTTCTTTCGTTTGAATGATACAAATATAGTTACTTTCTTCTAATAAGGTTCACAGAAATGAAATAAAAACAATATATTTGCCAATAGTAATACCTTAAAAGAACGAATTAGTGAGAAAAATAACTCTTTTATTTCTACTATTTTTAAGCGTAGCCGCTATCCGTACGCAAAGTCAAAACATTACTTTCAGTCATTTGACCACGGATGACGGACTTTCACAGTTCTCTGTCAACAGCCTGTATATCGATGAACAGGGAATTATATGGATCGGCACACGCGAGGGACTAAACCGGTATAACGGTAACGACATTAAAAGTTTTAAACTCAAGAAGAACGACCCGAACAGCCTGTTCAGCAATACAGTGCTGCGCATCACCGGAAATAAGAACGGGAAAGTATACCTGCTCTGCACCGACGGTGTGGCTGAATTTGATCTGGCAACCCAAAAGTTCAAGACATTGCTTCAAGGTAATGTAGATGCCATTTATTTTAAGGAGAAATTATATATAGGTAAAAGGGAAGAAGTCTTTGTATATAATGAAAGTACAGGCAATTTCGACCTTTTCTATCATCTTGCCGGAAAGAATATCACTCTGTCCTGCCTGCATCTGGATAAAAACAAGAATCTATGGATGGGAACTACCGGTAATGGCGTTTACTGCCTGTCGGAAAGCAAAACACTTTCGCAGCCTGTCAGCAAAGGTAATATAACCAGTATCTATGAGGATTCTTCCAAGGAGTTATGGATAGGTAGCTGGGAAGAAGGACTTTACCACATAAAAACGGACGGAAGTATTGAAAACCTCCACCATGACTCTATGAATCCGAACAGTCTCTGTTCCAATTTTGTCAGAAGCTGTTGCGAAGATAACTCCGGAGATTTGTGGATAGGAACATTCAACGGGCTGAACCGGTATGACAGACGCACAGGCAAGTTTCATCTCTACACTGCCAACGACAACAGTCCCGACGGACTCACCCACTCTTCTATCTGGTGTATCGTAAAAGACAAACAGGGGACGCTTTGGCTGGGAACTTATTTCGGTGGAGTGAATTACTTCAATCCCGAATATGAAATCTATACCCGCTATAAAGTGGGAGACACGGAGAAGGAAGGTCTGAGTAGCCCTATCGTCGGAAGAATGACGGAAGACAAAGATGGCAATCTGTGGATTTGTACCGAAGGGGGCGGTGTAAACGTTTACGACCGGATAAATAACACATACCGCTGGTACCGTCACGAAGAAGGGAAGAACAGTATTTCGCACAACAATGTGAAGGCTATCTATTACGACCGTGCTAATGAAATTATGTGGATTGGCACGCATCTGGGCGGACTGAACAAACTCGACCTGCGTACCAACCGTTTCACCGTCTACCGGATGAAGGTGGGCGACTCAACTTCATTGCCGTCGGATATTGTACGTGATATTGTGCCGTACAAAGATAAACTGGTGATTGCCACACAGAACGGTATCTGCCTGTTCAGTCCGGCAACAGGTACTTGTGAACAACTCTTCAAGGAAACCAAAGCGGGCAGAAATATCAGTATGGTAGCCAGTCTCTGTTTCGACAAAGACGGTACTCTATGGATTGCAGCTACCGGAGAAGGCGTTTACTCCTATCGGTTCGACACCAACACACTCACCAATTACGCGCATAATCCGGCTGTCCCGAATAGCCTCAGCAACAACAATATCAACAATATCATGCAGGATAGCAACGGAAACCTGTGGTTCTCGACTTCCGGCAGCGGATTAGACCGTTATCGCAAAGAGAGCAATGATTTCGAAAATTTCGATGTACAGAAAGATGGCTTGTCCAGTGACTGTATATACGAAGTATTCGAATCTTCCATTCAGAAAGGAGATTTATTGCTGATAACCAATCAAGGCTTCTCGCAATTCAACTATCCGAGCAAGAAGTTCTATAACTATGGTACGGAAAACGGATTCCCGCTGACTGCTGTCAATGAGAATGCGCTGTTTGTCACGCGTGATGGAGAAGTATTTCTAGGCGGTATTCAGGGAATGATTTCTTTTTGGGAAAAGAAATTCCATTTTACCCCGAAATCCTATAATATCATCCTTTCCCGCCTGCTGGTCAACGGAAGGGAAGTTACCCCCGGAGATGAAACCGGCATCCTGAAGCAGTCGCTCTGCCACACACCGGAGATTAGCCTGAAAGCGAATCAGTCGATGTTCACCATCGAATACGCCACCTCCAACTTCATTCCTGCCAACAAAGACGAAATTCTCTATCGTCTGGAAGGTTTCTCCGACGAATGGAATCATACATATCGCAAACAGACGCTCATCACCTATACGAACCTGAATCCGGGCAAGTACACACTCGTCATCAAATCACATCGGGACGGAATTAAAGAAGCCAAACTTCTTATAATAGTACTTCCTTCCTGGTATGAGACGTGGTGGGCTTACCTGATTTATACCATTGTCACAATCAGTCTGTTGTGGTATCTTATTCAGAACTATAATTCACGAATCAAACTCCGCGAGTCTTTGAAATACGAAAAGAAACACATCGAGGACCTGGAGGCACTGAACCAATCGAAGCTGCGTTTCTTCACAAACATCTCGCATGAGTTCCGCACGCCGTTAACGCTTATCGTGGGACAAGTGGAAACTCTGCTGCAAGTACAAACATTTACCCCAAGTATATATAATAAGGTATTGGGAATCTACAAGAACAGCATCCAACTGCGGGAACTGATTACCGAGTTGCTAGACTTCCGCAAACAGGAACAAGGGCACATGAAAATTAAGGTAAGCAAGCACAACCTGGTAGACTTCCTATACGAGAATTATCTGCTCTTCCTTGAATATGCCAGCAGCAAGCAGATTAATTTCAAGTTCAACAAGCAGAAAGATGTCATTGAAGTATGGTATGACCAAAAGCAGATGCAGAAAGTAGTCAATAATCTATTATCCAACGCATTAAAACATACGAAAGCGGAAGATACCATTTCCATCAACGTTTCGCAGGAGCAAGACCATGCCATCATTGAAATAAAGGACACCGGTACAGGCATCGCCACCGCAGAAATAGACAAGATTTTCGACCGGTTCTATCAGACCGAACTACTGAATTCACTGAATACCGGTGCCGGAACAGGTATCGGGCTGGCTCTGACAAAAGGTATCGTCGAGCTTCACCACGGCACTATCCGCGTAGAAAGCGAGCCGGGCAAAGGAAGCAGCTTCATCATCACCCTGAAACTAGGCAAACAGCATTTTGCCGAGGAACAGATAGCACAAAGCGATACGGATACTACTATTCAGGAGACAGAATCTTTCGTGCCTTCAGCAGAAATAGTATCTGAATCGGAATGGAAAGAAGAAGACAACAAGCGGATTGAAGATGCCAAGATGCTGATTGTGGAAGATAATGAGTCTATCAAGCAAATGTTAGTCGGTATTTTTGAGACATTCTATCAAGTCAGTACCGCTTCCGATGGAGAAGAAGCACTGGAAATGGTAAAGAAAGATATGCCGAGCATTATCCTAAGTGATGTTGTGATGCCACGTATGTCCGGCACGGAGCTTTGCAAGCGGATTAAGACGGATTTCGACACGTGCCATATTCCGATTGTGCTGTTAACGGCGCGCACTGCAATAGAGCATAATATTGAAGGATTGAAAATCGGTGCGGACGACTATATCACGAAACCGTTCAATACCAATCTCCTGATTTCCCGTTGCAACAACCTGGTAAATTCCCGCCGGTTGCTACAGGAGAAATTCAGCAAACAGCCCCAGGCTTTCGCACAGATGCTGGCTACCAATCCGATGGATAAGGAAATGCTGGATCGAGCAATGGCTATTATCGAACAGCACCTTGATAATACAGACTTCAACGTCAATATCTTCGCACGGGAAATGGGTATGGCGCGCACAAACTTGTTTACCAAGTTAAAAGCGGTGACAGGACAGACACCGAATGACTTTATCCTAAGCATACGTCTCAAGAAAGGAGCTGTCATGTTACGGAATAATCCGGAACTGAATATCACGGAGATTTCCGACCGGATCGGATTCTCCTCTTCACGCTATTTCAGCAAATGCTTCAAGGAGATTTACCATGTCAGTCCGCTGGCTTACCGTAAAGGTGAGGAGAAGGAAGAAGGAGAAGAAGAGGCAGAACAATAACTCTCATTATCAAATAATGATGCATTAAGCAGACACTGCTGTGCCAAAGGAAATATTCTCCAATTGGTACAGCAGTGTACAATTTTGCACTTCACTTGTACGTTACTACTCATTCATATTTCTCCAACCATTTATCTTTGTGCATCTAATATCACCTCTAAAATACAACATTATGAGAAACGTTTCACGTCTACTTCCGTTATTGCCTGGCATCACGATGCTGACCGGATGCAACCACGCAGCCCAAAAGAGCAATAGACAAAACGGTCAAAAGCCCAACATTATTTATATATTCGCAGACGACCTCGGCATCGGCGACCTGAGCTGCTATGGAGCAACTAAAGTGAGCACTCCTAATATTGACCGACTGGCAGGACAGGGAGTACAATTCACCAATGCTTATGCCACCTCAGCCACCAGTACCCCTTCCCGTTTCGGGCTCCTGACCGGTATGTATCCCTGGAGACAAGAGAACACCGGTATTGCTCCGGGAAACTCGGAACTTATCATTGACACAGCCTGTGTCACAATGGCCGATATGTTGAAAGATGCAGGTTACGCTACCGGTGCAGTCGGCAAATGGCATCTGGGACTGGGTCCGAAAGGCGGCACCGACTTCAACAGCCCAATCAGCCCGAACACACAAAGCATCGGATTCGACTATGAATTTATCATCCCCGCAACCGTAGACCGCGTCCCCTGTGTATTTGTAGAAAACGGTCGTGTAGTAGGTCTTGACCCTAACGACCCTATCACCGTCAGCTACGACCATAAGGTAGGCGACTGGCCTACGGGAGAAGAAAACCCGGAACTTGTGAAGCTGAAACCCAGCCAAGGGCACAACAATACCATTATCAACGGTATTCCTCGTATCGGCTGGATGACCGGTGGGAAGTCCGCCCTCTGGAAGGATGAGGATATTGCCGACATCATCACTGATAAAGCAAAGAATTTTATAGCTTCCCATCAGGAAGAACCTTTCTTCTTATATATGGGTACACAAGACGTACATGTCCCCCGTATCCCCCACCCGCGCTTCGCCGGAAAGAGCGGGCTCGGAACCCGTGGCGATGTCATCCTGCAACTGGACTGGACCATCGGAGAAATCATGCACACACTGGACAGCCTCAACATCGCCGACAACACGATCCTTATCTTCACCAGCGACAACGGCCCTGTTATTGACGATGGCTATCAGGATCATGCTTACGAACTGCTCAACGGACATACCCCGATGGGAATCTACCGCGGCGGTAAATACAGTGCTTATGAAGCAGGTACACGCATCCCGTTCATCGTACGCTGGCCCGCCAAAGTAAAGCCAAACAAACAACAGGCCCTTTTCTCTCAAATCGACGTATATGCATCGCTTGCCTCTCTCCTGAACCAACCTCTGCGAGAAGGAGCGGCACCCGACAGCCAAGAACACCTGAATGTACTTTTAGGCAAAAATAATACAGACCGTGAGTATGTCGTTCAGCAGAACCTGAACAACACACTCGCCATCGTAAAAGGTCAATGGAAGTACATCGAACCAAGCGACAAACCTGCCATCGAGTTCTGGACAAAAATGGAACTAGGCAACGACAAACAACCGCAACTCTACGATTTATCATCCGATCCATCGGAGAAAACGAACGTAGCCGCACAGCATACTGATATCGTAAAAGAGCTGTCTACATTACTGGAAACCGTAAAAAAGAAATAAAAATATGAGAACAGAAGAATTGTATGATTTTGCACCAATCTTGAATCATTATATCCACAAGAACGGGCACAAAGTCACTACATTTGTACAGAGTTAAACGCATGAATATGCGTTACAACAAAAGCAATATATTACGCGATTTTTCTAACCTTAATTGAAAACGTTTATATAAATCAGACTTTAATCAATTTACCCCCCCCAAAGAGAGGAACCGCGAGGGAGGGCACTGAAAAAGTCCTCCCTTCCTTTTTAAGAGAAAATATCTGCACATACCTTACAATTGTTTGGTTCTGTGCAGATATTTTAGTATCTTGTGTGCTACAAATTCAGACTGGCATGTTATCACAGCAACAAGATTTTATACTCAGCCCCTACACCGCTCTATATGATCTGGTGGTGTCAAAGGATAACCTTTTACGGCGTATTAATGATTTGGTGGATTTTTCTTTTGTCTACCAAGAGTTGGTTAGCAAGTATTGTAGTGATAATGGACGTACTGCAGAGAGTCCTATCCGTATGTTCAAATACCTTTTGCTCAAAACCATCTATGATATCTCCGATGTAGATGTTGTTGAGCGTTCTCAATATGACATGTCATTCAAGTATTTCCTAGGTATGGCTCCTGAGGAAGGTGTCATCAATCCCAGTTCTCTCTGTAAATTCCGCAAGATGCGTCTCAAAGATATGGACTTGCTAACTCTTCTGATAAAGAAGACTGTAAGTCTGGCTGTGGAAAAAGGAGTCATCACTTCCAGGACAATCATTGTTGATGCGACTCATACAGCATCAAGATCCAATCCATATTCTCCCATAGAGCTTCTCAAACTACGTAGCAAACAATTAAGAAAAGCGCTTTATGAAGTTGACGAGGCTATAAAAGATTCACTGCCGCAAAAGAATGAAGACGATGATCTGTCCCGTGAGTTGGATTATACCCAAAGACTTCTTTCTACAATAGAGGATAACCAGAGCATGTCCAATATTCCAGCAGTCAAACAACGTCTTAATATGTTGAGGGAAACTCTTGATGACATTCAAGACCACTATACTACGTCCATAGACGAGGACGCGAGAGTTGGTCATAAGAGTGAAGACAGTTCCTTCTTTGGTTACAAGACACATATAGCCATGAGCGATGAACGTATCATCACCGCGGCTATAGTTACTTCCGGAGATAAAGGAGACGGTCCCCAATTGAGCTCATTGGTGGAAGAGAGCAGAAATAACGGTATGCAGGTCGATACTGTTATTGGTGATACCGCATACTCAGGAAACGAAAATCTGAAATTGGCAGAAGATGAAGAAAAAGGATTCGAGTTGATATCCAGGATACATCCTATTATTAGCAACGGATTCAGGAAGGAGGACGATAAATTCGATTTCAATAAAGATGCCGGTATGTTTGTCTGCCCTGCCGGACATATGGCTATAAGAAAAGCCAAACAAGGAAAGAGCGATGGTAAATGGAATCAAACTTGGACGTATTATTTTGATGTAGAGAAGTGTAAGGTATGTTCACGGCGGGAAGGATGTTATAAAAATGGGGCAAAGAGCAAGACTTATAGTGTTTCCATTAAGACAAGCCAACAAGAAACCCAGCTGGAATACCAACAGACAAAAGATTTTAAAACAAAAGCCAGGAAAAGATATAAGATTGAAGCCAAGAATTCTGAATTAAAGCACGTGTATGGCTATGAGAGAGCGCAGTCATATGGCCTGTATTGTATGCAGATGCAAGGCGCATTGGCTATTTTCGCATCAAATATCAAGAGAATTCTCAAATTAATCTAAGAGAAGCAGTCAGAAAATCCATTTTTAGCCAAACAACCATCAAAAAAGAGGATAGATGGCTGCATAGGTGGCACAAAAGCTGAAAAACAAAAATAGATTGGGAACCCAAAGAAAAAGGATTCACAATCTATTTTTGTGTATCAGGGAGAGACTTATTACAAATGGGGAACTTTTTCAGTGCCCTCCCGCGAGGCCCCTCTCTTTTTTATTTTAGCACTTCCTATAAAAGTAAAGTTCCGGTTAGCGAGTCTCTTTTATAAGTTCTATTCTCATAAAACGAATATTGTTTTCACTTTCATTCTGAATATCTTCACCAAAGAATCCCAAACGGCTGAATGTTCCTGTAGAATTTACCGCAAGCTCCAGTTCTTTCGTTCCTTTCTGCCTGAAGTTCACTGTACCAACATCACTCCATGTTTCCGGATACGAATTCTGACGCACATTAGCCAATTCACCATCTTTCTGCATCAGGACAGAATTAAAGGAAGGATTGTCGTCCACTTTCAGTGTTATTTTCGCCCCTTCGGCAAATGTTCTTCTCCAGTGACGGCTGGTAAAGATTCGTACTTTATAGGCCCCCGGTTCGTCAATTTCACATTTCAACTGCAACTTGCCTGTCCCCGCATGGAAATTCTGTGTATTCCCGCCTTCTGCAATACTAAGACTCCCTTCCTTCCCCGGAATGATTTTTCCATTAGCGACAGGAATACTGACTATATTCTCATTCATATAGTTGTCCTCACTGAAGCGAACAGGAGCCTTGCACACCAACTTCACAACCGGTATTTGACCGTAATCCAATTCAGCAGGAATCGTCAAGGCGTAATGCCCCTTATCCGATACAGGAACAGCCATACCGGAAGATAGAATCTCGGCTTTCTCCACAGGAGACAGAAGACCTTTCAATATAATACGCCTATTGAGGGGTTCGCGCAACAGATGCAGATAAATGATATTATCCTTATGTGTAGCATATCCCCAGGGAAAATTATCATTGAAAGGATTACCCGATGTTCCATAGACAGATTCTGAATTTGCCTGCATCCAGTTACCGATAAAGTTCATGATATCAACACTTGGCTGCGGTACGGTTCCATCCTCTTTCGGGCCGATATTAATCATATAGTTCACTCCACGGCTTGCACATTCTATCAGCGAACAAAGTATGTCTTTCGGACTTTTCCAATCATGGTCATTCTTCTTATACCCCCAGGTATGATTCATTGTGGCCACCATCTCTAAATCCATGTTCACACGTGAACAAGGCATTTCATTATCTCCCAATGCTCCATAATCACCCAGGTTATAACCCACGCGACCATTAATTATACATTCCGGTTGCAGTTCTCTGACCACATTTACAAATGTCTGACTTTGTTCCTTTGTCAAATCAAACGGAGTATCGTACCACAACAGATCAATCTTGCCATACCGGGTAAGTAACTCTTTCATTTGTGATAGGGCTTTTTCTTTGATATATCGGTCTAAATTGGGTTTTACCTCGGATTTTGGCTTACCATAATGCCCGTCATATTCATTCTTCATAACGGCCGCATCTTCTTCCCGCCAGTCCTGTCGATGGGAATAATAGAACCCGACCTTCAATCCCTGTCTACGGCAGGCCTCTACCAACTCTTTCAAAGGGTCTCTCTTATAAGGGGTACGTTCGATATCAAAATCTGAAACGTCACTCGGATAAAGGCAGAAGCCTTCGTGATGTTTAGTCGTAAACACGATATAGCGTGCTCCTGCCTGCTTTGCCAACTTTACCCATGCATCCGGATCATAGTTGGACAAAGTGAACTTATCTGCCAGTTTCTCATATTCGCTGTTCGGCACCTTCGCAAAGTTCTGTATCCATTCGCCAATGCCATCTACTGGCTTTCCATTCCACTCTCCAGCAGCAACGGAGTAAAGTCCCCAATGGATGAACATTCCAAAGCGGCCTTCACGCCACCAATCCATATCTACCTGCTGTTTGGCTTGCCCGCACACAAACACCCAGCTTAGTAATAATGTGCCTACTAACTTTCTTAAATTCATAGTTTTGTTTTATGCTTAACTCTATTTATTCACTAATGATACATATGCCGGACTGCCTTCGGAAAGCGTAGTTTTCAGAATCGTATTTCCGCGACTGTTCCTTTCTAATGATACCTGCAGGTCTTTATCTCCTGCTTCTACAGTCCATTTTCCTTTCAATTCTATCGAAACTTGTGTGGGAGTCGGCTTCCAGTTATTCTTTGCAATCGTTTCCGGGCGAAGATTCGGGTTACATAAAGCCAGTTCCAGCTTCTTTCCTGTTTTATCCGGACGTTCCATCACCAATAGTTCAGTTTCGGAAGCACATATTACACCGGCAGACAGATGAGAAGCCGGCGCAAAGAATGCGTAAGCTGTCGTAGCCGAAGGAAGATGCTTAATCACATGCACGGAGTCCTGTGCGGTAACAACCTTAAAGATACGCTCTTTTTCCTGCTGCGCTGCAAGCTCCTTCATCTTTTCGGGAGTCGTGGCCGGAACAACCATAAACTGATAATTCTTCTTCCCGGGTTTCACTCCGTGGTGCAAATAAGCTTTTGCGGCAACTTCCTTACCGGATTCGACAGCCATTCCTACTGATGCAGGAGTCGTTTGTTCTTCATGTTTAATAATCAGCTTGTCATGCCCCTTCGGTATAAAATATCCGGTAGTAGTAGGAGCCACCATCCAGGCCGGAGCCTGTGAATCAATCACTAGTTCCTTGCCTTTCTCTATTTCCTTGCCATCTACTATCAATAGTTTACAGTCTTTTGAAATAATAGATTGGAAAAGGTTTGTGGCAGTAATCCATTCGTTGGGATACGTACCTTTTGCCGAGATATCTGTCCCTAAACTAAACAGCATGCCATCAATAGCAAATACAGACTTGCAGAATGAGAGATTGGTGGGTTCAAAACGACGGCTTCCCCAGCGGTCATCCTGGTCGAAAGCTGACGCAAAGATGCCACAATCTTTCCAGGATAAGGCACCTGCAAAGTGGGTAGTAGTCGATTTCTGATCGAAACGGTCAGTATCATTCTTATTAGGCATCATCTCTTTCCAGTCAGTATAGTGTACGGTGGTACTTCCCGGCATCATATTCCAGTCCCAACCTGCACTTTTCTTCTTTTTATCCGCAGGATAACCGCATTTCGACAATCCGCCTTCATAAAGGATTTCCAGTGTTCCATGACTTTGGTATCTGCCAAAGCGGTTCGTTTTACTGTATATCTCTCCTCCCCAAAAATTAGTAGTCGGGCAACGCATGACGGCTACCCAATTATCCTGCCTATACACTCCGGCAGGACTATAATTGAACTGATAGAAGCCATCTGCATTCAGTTCGGGAGCGTCCTTATATTTCTTTGTCTTATAGAAATAGTTATAATAAGCAGCCAGTTCCTTATCATAAGGTATGCCAAGTATATCTGCTCCTACTTCAATCAAGGTTTCAAAAAGCTGCTGCGAGAAATTCACATCCAGCCCCGTAAAAGGGTGTCTTCCTGCCATACTATTCGCATAATAACGATCCTTATCAGAATTTGAGCGAACGGCCATCAAATAAACACTGACTACCGCTTTGCTCATCCGTTGATATGCTTCCTTTTCTATGCGGAAAGAAGTACCTTTCAAGCGTCCCATATACTCCACCCAGGTCTTATAAGAGTACATATATCCATTATAATGGGTATTATGATGGAATCCGGTACCATCCGGCTTCAGCACATCATATCCGCTGGGACTATATTGTGTACATGCGGACAAAAAGTGTGAGAAAGCAGATAAGTCTTTGATTGCCTGTTCCTCGTCCGGATTATGAACAGCGCAGACAAACAGATGTGGGACGACATTATAGATATAATCCGAATTAACTTTTTGCCTGATTTCTTCGTCTCTAAGATTTAGCTGGTCTGCTTCCAGCAGGTTCTGAACTGCTACTATCAACCGGCTTTTCCGCATATCGTCACATACAGGTAACGCACTTAATAAGTCAGCCGGGACTTTACGGACATCGTTATAATTGCTATACTTATATTTGGGAATACTCTCTATAATATTTTGAGAAAACAAGTAATCCAAAAACAGGAACAAGTCCTTCTTCGCTTCGCCACCGTCCTTAAATGCCGCAAAAGCCAGGGCACGTACCGTCTTTGCGATATCTCTTCCCTGCTGAAGTGTGATTTTGTCTTTGTTCAGCAATGAGCTCCCTGTGACGGTCGTTGCGTTCACTCGTTCCAACTGGTACATTTGTATCTGCATCAAAGCAGCTTTTACCTCATTGGGATTAGCTTTCGGAGCAGTTAGTTTATACTTTTTCCGAAATTCATTCAGTTCCTTCTTTTTTATGGAAATATCAGATTGTGACATTTCTGCTTGCATACGAGTAACTGAACATGTGCTTGCTGCACCATGAAGTGGTATTCCTACCCCACCACATAACAAGAATAAGCAGATCAGGTTTCTTAATTTCATAATCAATCTATTATTATAAGGGTTGTCATTAAATGTCATGTGCTTACTTCAGTTCTTTTAGCCAGTCGGGGACAAAGCCCAAACGTTTCTCCAACTGTGCTTCGTAAAGCGATTCAGGCTCTACGGGAGTGCCATGGCTTTCATCTAGTTTCACTTGTTCCTGCACAAAATTCAGCGGATCACCATGGAAACCGACAATAATCGGCGGAAGGAATTTCCATCCTTTAAAGCCAATACGCCACCAATCGAACACACCGGCAGGAGCAGAATTTCCGCTTGCCACACGTGATCTTTCCGAATACATATTCCAAATTGTGAGATCGTCAAGATGATTGGGAAGCTGGTCATAGTCACCACCTTGGCGGAATTGCATGAATCCTCCCCTGCAGGCATCTATCAGCGTAGCACGCGGTTGTGTGGCATGCGACTCAAAGCAAGCGTCTTTTCCCCAATGTACACGCCAGATAACGGCTCCCATACTTGGTTTTGATACTCCACAGGCATGATATTGCCCGGCACCTTCTTCACGGATATTCCTGTCATCTATCAATAAACCATTCGTACGGTCTGTCACCTTACCGATGAACACACGCGAAGAACCGGCGGAGCGGATGGCAGAGTGTCCCCGGTTACCATCTATGGTTATATTGTAGGCGGAGATATTAGCACTGTTTGTTATAGAACTGGCTTCACTGACACTCGTAAATTTGACACGACGCATCCAAGAGTTAGTTAAGCGGGTCATATCCACAGGTTTGTATGCGCCATCATCTTCCCAGGTTCTATGATGCTTGAAATCATCTACAGCATTTCCCACAAAAGCAAGATCCTCTACTCCCACTTCCTCATAATGAGGATATTGGTGGATTTCCCACCCCCAACGTGCTTCTACTTCGTGCATGATGGGTTCTTTGAAAGTGATACGATTACCGCTTTTTGCAATAATCTGATGAAAATCCTGAACCCTTACGCCGTTTTCTATGATATTAACCATAGTTGCTTCTACAGGATAAGGAGTCAACTCTTTATTCACAAGTTCCGGGTCATTGTTCAACAGATAGAGACATACCCAGTCACCTGTATTCAGCATAGTAGCATCGGAAACTTCTACTGTATGACTACCTTTGGCAGCGTCAGCCGTTACATCACATAGTTTCTTTAATCCTGAATTATGCTTAATCTCAAGCAAAGTTGGCGATGAGTACATCACTTCCTTACTATCCGGCAAATTGGGCGTTTCCATAATCAACTTAGTCTTATCCGGGCCGTCGCCTTTAATAACGAAGTATCCGCCGTTAATAGGAATACGGTAGCTCGTGTTGTTTCCCTTACTATCTGTAGCATATGTTTTTCCGGCTTCGGGTTCTCTCATTCCGTTGTCGTCTTCACTGTGCAAAACATATTCTCCCGCAGGGAAATAAATAACAATACGTGCAGTCGGATTATTACCGTTTTTATCACCGTCACGGGTCATTTTCTTCTCTTTCAGAATATCTATTAAGGCTTCCCGGGCACTCATCTTCTTCTCTTCCATACGCTGTTTCACGTTCATCACTTCATATCCTAGTGAAAAGCCATCCGGTGGTGCTACTTCTCCATGTTTATATCCGGCATAGGAGAAGTCGAGTAACATATTATCGTCGCTGTTCATCAGGAATTTCTTCCAGGCAGGTGTAGTGTTGCTATTATGGGTAGGAAGTGTCAATGAGCTCTCTCCGATACGGGGTTTCAGGACAATTATGCCCGTTTCTTCATTCAAAGTGGCTGAACGGTAAAGGGAGAAGTTTTTGGCTGTTTTTCCAGTCAGGGATGGAACTGGAGAATTACTTAGGCGTTTCCACTGATAGCCGTTATAGGAAACTTGCCAATAACCGTCCTCTCCTATTCCTATCATGGGGGTAAAGACTGCTTTTCCGGTTTTATTCAGGGCGGAAGCTGGATTGCCTTGCAAGTCTGTCAGGAGATAAGAAGCACCTTCTAATTGATAGATCCAATAACCTTCTTCATCAATGCCCAACAGAGGAATATCTTTATCTTCGGCAGTTTGGGCATACACATCTGCTATTTGCTGATTGCTCAATTGCAGTTTGTAGTGTCCTTTCTCGTCAGAAGTATAATCTACAATCTCTACCTTATTTGCCAGCATGGCTTGATAGGCAGAAATATTTGTATTGTATTGGGTGATAAGTTCCGTTATTTGTTCTGGTTGGTCGGGGATGGGATTGTTGTTTACCACTTCATCGTCAGAGCAGGAAGAGAAGGATATATTAACAGCTAAGATAAAAGTAGTGACAGTAGCGTATAAATTCAGTTTCATGCTTTTCATATTTTAAATTCAAATCTATTGATAAGGCGAAGAATCTACCACTATATACTTAGCACCAAAGATTCTTCGCCTTATTCCATACAATATAATCAAGAAATCACATTATTATCTTCATTTATTCAATGTCCGAACCATATTTTCCTTTATAAGTATCATTCAGAATGAATGTACCAGCAGCAAAGTCCGTACTTACAAAAGGAGAGCCTTTCAAAGGAGTTATAGCATTTGTTATCCCTGAAGGTGTGCCGTTACCACCTCTAAAGAATAACCATTTTGCTCCACTCTCGTCAAACACAATATTATCCTCAATCTTTGTCTTGTCTGATGGAGTCGATGATCCCTCCTTAGAACTAATCCAGTTGCAGCCACCATTCCAAGCTCCACCATTCCATACTATATTCTTAGCCAATAAGCTCTCATTACTCGGGATTCCTTGAATATATCCTTGCGTAGAGTTCGGAACAACGTTGACAAATGTATTTCTTTCAACAAGGAAAGTAATATTCGTATTAGCATAAACTAATAATTTCAAATCAATGGTTGTAGCCGCATCTTCAGCATAAAATACATTATTTGTTATCTGAATATTCGAATTAATAAATGTCGCATTATTAGGATGGAAATTAATAATTCTCGTTTCGGCACTGCCATTCGTCAATGAGAAACGACATGAATTAAGTATAAAAGTCTTAATAGAGGTAGTAGTGTTACTCGTAGAAGAAATATTGAACAGTGCACGATTATTCCCTGCTTTACCTAATTTAATAATACAATCATCCATAGCCAAGTATTCGAACATACAAGTTCCGGTTCCTTCTAAAGTTGACAAATAATTGGCATTTAATGTGCCGTCAATAATCAAACCTTTGCACAGAAGACCTGTTGCTGTCGCATTTGGCGAGTTAAAAGCAAAGAACTTGCCAGCTCCCATTTCTACCGTTGCTCTCTTATCCGGATTATTATTAATCAGAATAAGATAATCTTGTATGGCCATTTTTGCAGTAAGGCTAATATCTGCGTCAATGAAATAAACCTTATCTGTTGTAAACACAGTAAAACTACCTGCATTATCTTCAGATATTAATTCCGCATTCGGATAATCATACTTATTAATAACTAAATTTCCAACTCTAATATCCAACCCGGCTTGATATTCTGCCCAGTAGCTATTTATTGTTGTTTTTGCCTTAATCTGCTCCGTAGCAGTATTCACTCCATGAGTCACCTCTACTACGATCACACATTCGCTTGCTGTAGAAGGCGGGGTTACAGTAACAGTAACTTCTTTCGCACCAGTCACGTATGGCAATATCTTTGCATTCCAGTCTGTCGGAGCATTCACCCGTACTAAATCTCCTTCAACCAAATTTACTTTTACAGTAAAAGAAGATGCTGTTCCTCCTGCTACCATCCAAAAACCGTTAGTCATAGACTCCGGAGCATTAATAGCACATTCCAGTCCTTTTATAATAGGAATAAGATGTTCACTCCCATCATTCAGAGTAACCTTAAAGTTGTCTCCTTCTACTATCGCAGCTTTGATAGGATTTGTTTGGCTATTTGTTCCTTCGGCCAAGCCGTTTTCCAAAACACTCCAAGTGGCTTCGTTATCATAGCTTACCCACCAGTATTTTTTTCCTCCATCTGCCGGATTAGCTTCAATCTTAAATTTAGGGGTAATTGATGCGTCGTCTCCATCTTCTGCTTTGGCACGCAAACCTGTATCTTCTCCACCTATAAACCAGTTTCCGTTTTCACCGATTTCAATAGAAGGATAATTACCACCGGTTGCACCCGGAGTTAAAGTCAATGTTTCACCATTACTTAGAGTTAGTGTATAAGTATCACCATTAACAGAATAATCCGTAATAGTCTTGTTACCATCCAACAGCACACGAATGATGTTCATTTCATCGTTTAACTGCTGAACCTGTGCTTCGAAATTCGCCACACGGTCTTTTAGAGCATCAATGTCTCTTTCCAGGTCGTCTGTGTTGCATGACACAAAAGTCAATGCCAACAAACTGAATAATATGAATGATTTATAGAATTTCATAATAATTTCTTTGCTTTTATTAGTTCGACTTATTCACTAACCGTCACTTTCAACGGTTTAATCAATCTATATCCTTCTTTAGAGAATATCTGGAAATAAACAGTATACTCGCCCGCTGCTACTCCCTTCGCGCTAATCGTTAAATTATCGGATGCAGCATCAGTCAGATTTACCTTCAAAGGAGTTTGGTCGATAATGATATTGTCAACATTGGTCGACGTTGCAGTTATGGTTATGGAACTTGCTTTGGCTACTGTTACGGAAGTAAGTTCTCCCGATACGTTTGAGAAAGCCAGATTCAAACCACCCAATAAAGGTATGGTCGTAGAACCGTCAGCAAAACCAAAAGTCATATTATTACCCTCTACTGTGACACTTGAGAATATGCCACCTGGAATTTTCTCAATATTTGCAATATTATAACGACCTTCTATGCGCTGTACTTCACCACCTTCAATGGTATAACACCAATAGCCGTCCGAATCAATTGATATGGTCGGTGTCTTTCCGTCTTTTCCGTCTACCGGAACAGCCGGACAGGGATTGCCATCCTTATCTGTCAATTCTTTTGTTTCTCCATTAAGAGTGTATGTCCAGTTACCTGCGTCATTAACACCAAGTATAGGAATTTCTCCGGCAGGTTGACCACTATAGATAACTAACTTTTTACCATCGCTCAATGTGAGGGTATAATTCCCCTTCTCATCCATTGAGTAGTCAGTTATAAGAACGAGTCCTTTCATTGCGTCCTGGAAAGATTTAATGCCTGTGTTCAAATCTACAAGATCATCTTCCAAAGCATCCAAACGGGCATTCAGGTCGTCAATATCTTTACGTATATCATCCTTATCATCACACGCTGTAAAGATGATGATGGGTAATAAACAAATTAATAGTATCAATATCTTTTTCATAATTCTTAGTTTTAGCGTTGTGCACCATATTGAGTATAACCATCTTTAGGTATAAAGATACCTGTTGACTTATTAAAGGTAGCAGAATTATCCGTATCAAACAACCCTCCTACAAGTTCAACATCAGGATCAATAGCAGTATTTTGGAACATACGAAGCGGTTTTCCTGCCTTAGAATACCCAAAATTAGCACCGCTATTCAGATTCTTCACTATAGCGCTTGCACCGGTAAAGAAATATGCAGCTTTGGCAGCATCCGATAACCAATATAAGTTATCCTTCACAGTGGCTTGTTCTACACTGTTTGCTCTTACAAGTCCATAAACGCTATTACCGGAAGATTCAATATCAATCAATGTATTAGCTGTCAAATTCAGGTTTTCGACTGTTAAATTATTACCATTAAATATCTTGAATTCTGTTAAACCGTCACTGAGAGAAGAATAAATAAGGTTGTTGTCCAAACTAAGATTTTTGCAAGTCATCTGAGTCAACAAATACAATCCAACACCTGATATCGCAAGATTAATATCAGAATTACTGATAACAAAGTTATCTATAGAAGCAACAGTAATTTCAGAACCTCTCATGACAAGTCCTTTAGTTGCAACTAAGTCATTAATCTTACATTGATCGAAAACAATATTTATATTATCCTCTTTCACAACTCGCAATGGATAATGATTAGTAGTGTTGCTCAAAGTAACATTTTGGCATACAAATGTACCTTTCAGAAATATCTGCTTAGAGACTGCCAAATTTATCGTAGTTACATCCACCGTAGTCGGAATAATAATTAATTCTTCCACTCCTGTATTTCCCAAAGCATAAGTCAGCGTTACATTATTGGTAGATACAAAATATACTCCACCTTCTGATATAGCTTGATCTGAAGTAATTTCTGTCGCTGCTCCATAGGCCTCTTTATTGATTTCCAATCCACCTACAGTGACAACCAGTCCATCTTCATATTTATTCAAATTATTACTATAATCTTTCGGATTCTTCACCTTAATCTTATCAACAGCCCAATACGCTCCTTTTTGAACTTGAACAGTCACATCCGTAGTGTTATCAGCCATAGCTCTGGTCAATGCCTTAACATCTGCAGCAGGAGCAAAAATTGATAATTGATAGTTGTTACCTTGTTCATCAACTTTATCTAGTTTACTCAAAGTGGCTCTCCAGCCTTGCGGACAGGTAACTTGTGAATTTTCGCCTTCTATCTTAACAGGAACAATTGCTCTTTCTCCCTTATTAATAACCAAAAAGTCTTCATCATCCAACGCAGACTTATCAATAACGCAAACCAGTGTTGCTACAATGGGAAGTGTATGTATACTACCATCTTTTAAAGTCACCACAAAGTTATTGCCATCAACTTTGGCAGATTCAAAGATTTGGTCACCCAAGGAACTTCCACCGGCAATACCTTCGCCACCGGGAACATTCGCCCAAGCACCATCACCGAAACGTACTTGCCAGTTACCGTTCTCCACACGAAATTCCGGATAACCTTCACCGTTCTTACCATCTTCTCCCACAGCAACGATTCCTGTAGGATTACCATTTATGTACCATTTGCCATCCTCACCGATTGTTATTTCCGGCTCATTAACCGTTCCTCCCTTACCAATAACGAGAGACAATTGTCTATCATCACTCAAAGTGATTATATATTTTTCCACTCCACCCTCTGTGACAGTCTCAACCTTACTAACTGTCTTATTCTGCGGATCAAGAATATAGCCGATTACAGCCAAATTATCATTCAACAGCTTCACCTGTTCTTCAATAAGCGTCCCCCTATCCTTCAGGTTGTTCACATCGTCTTTCAGGTCGTCCAGCGTACAACCGGTAACGGTAAAAAACATCAGGACGAAAAGTATATACGATTTTATGTACTTCATAATCTATTAGTATTTAAAGTTATTCTGTTACATTAATAATCAAATCACAAGTCTTGGATGCCGCATACGCATAATTGGAATTATTCATCAGGAATGTAGCAGTATATGTACCCACTTGATTATAAGTATAAGTGTAAGAATTCAATTCCTGAGAAACATCTTTCACCTTCACTCCCGAATCCGGTGACGGACATTCAAGCAGATTCAAATAATCAGAAACAAGCCAGGTATATTTCCAGTCGGAACCGGTAGCAGCGCCAGTGACAGCAAAGCTACCGTTTGCTATACTACTCAAATTCCACATACCTGATACACCCGTTGTAACAGAACCATATTCACGGTCTTTTGGCATGTTAATTTCAGCCTGATCTTTAAATACTGTCTTATTCTTCATATTTAAAGGAGTAAAGCCAAAAGAAGAAGCATAAGCAGTTGTTACACGACCGTTTTTCCAAGTAGTTTCAACACGCATACCTACGAAATTGAATGTTGACTGGGGAATAGGATCGCCACTACTATAAGGAGGAAAGTCAGATGACTTTTTCCCGTCCTTATTGAATGCAATAGCCAATGTCAGCTTTTTACCTATAAACTTCTTTACCGATTCACTATAGTTCAGCGCATTGGCTGCACTACCCAATACTGAAGTTGGCAATTTTGTCCGTGGGATAAAGGTTTTCCATGCTGTAGTTTTCTCTACTAAAACAGAATCAGCCTCAAAATTAGTCTTACTCATCCCCGGAAAAGCCGTACTATTCTCCGAATCTGGTTCCTGTTCTTCCGCCAAATATAGTATATCCAACTGATTCGTGCATGAATTTGCATTTCCCGTCGCTGTCCAAACACCGAATTTCAGTTCACATGATTCAACATCTTCCGCGGAATATTCCTTTCTGTCCCGGTAAATATACTGATGTCCGAGTTCACCACTAAAGAAAGATACATAATCCGGATCACCATGAAGAAGGAATTCAACAGGAGTTCCCTTTTTTACAGTCAGTATGTTTCCTTCGTATCTTACATTTTCGTTGGTTGCCACCCTTACGCTGACATCCGTCAAGTCCCGATCCAGTTCTTTCTCACAAGATGTGAAGTAAAGAACTCCCAAGCTTACTAATAACAATTTATATGTTTTCATCGTCCTATTCTTTTCTTTAATAATTTAATAGACTCAAGGTGATTACCAACCCGGATTATTATCTGTAATCAGTTTATTCACTGCTTTTTCAGCATCCGGAATGGGGAAATACTGATAAGCGGAAGTCACGCGGTAGAATGGTGCTACCTGAGAACCCTGATTCCAATGAGTGCCACTCAGTGCCAGGTCAACCTGTTCATTCATCTTCTCCACAAACTCTCCCCAACGAATCAAGTCGAAACGACGGGTGTATTCAAAGCACAGCTCCATGGCACGTTCATCTTTTATCGCGTTACGGAAAGCAATCTGCGAATTAAGAGAACCTGTATGATCTGTGATTCCTGCACGGTCGCGTACTTCCTTCAGGCAACGCTTAGCCAAATCTGTCGGATAGCCCTGATACTCATTTTCTGCTTCTGCCACCATCAACAATACATCCGAATAGCGAAGAATGGGAAAATTGATAGAGGTAAAATTCTTATTTCTCTTGGTAGCAGGTTCATACTCACGACGGAATTTTGCACAACACAAGTCTTTTCTTACCTTGTCTGCGGCAACCGCTTTCTTATAAACATCTCCTCTTTGGCTTGTCTTATTTACAAATTCCTTACCTTCATCCGGGCCATCATAATCATAAGATTTTTCTCCATACCAACCCGCACCGGTTACCAATTCGTATAATTCCTTGCTCTCAAAAGTTCTTCCTACAATTCCGGTTTTACCTTTAATACCTGCGTCAGCATCAGCGTCCAGCGCACGATAGGTGAAAGGTGCTATGTTCCAGGTGAAACGTTTCTTATCACCATTCTTGGTATACAAATCATAAAGTTTCGGTGTAGCCCAAAGGAATCCGTAAGAATATCCCGGATCGGCTTTTCCTACCAAACTGGATTGAGAAGAGAAGTCCGAACATTGAAGTCCAATCGTATTTCCGATACGACCTTCTGAGCGTACATCTCCCGTACCGTCACCGGCAAACTCAACTTCCCAAATGCTTTCATTAGAACCGGTTGTATTGTATTTGTTCGAACACATATCAATGAATGTATCCCAATAATCATCAGCAAGGTCATGTCCTTCCGCCATTACTTTCTGTCCGAAGAAGCTGGCACGTTCGAAATAAGAGTTTGTTTCGGCAGATGCCGGTTTGCCGTCACGATAATGTTCGCCTGCCCAAAACAGATAAACACGTGCCAGGATTCCCCATGCAGCCGACTGCGAAATGCGACTGGGCTTATAACCCAATTCATTGGCAGAAAGCAGCCCTTCATCAGCAGCTTCTTCCATTTCTTTCACAATAAACTTATAAATTACATTCTTGTCGGTACGAGCAATATCTTTATTGGTTACCGTGCCTGACGAATAGGTAGATTCCAGTTTCAAAGGAACATCTCCCCAGCATTGCACCAGGTTAAAATAGTAGAATGCACGCAGGAAACGCGCTTCCGATTTAAACTGCGCACACTTCTCAGCACTTATCCCCGGTACTTTATCTATTTCTTCAAGAAACATATTAGTACGCTCAATACCATTGTATAAGTTAGCCCAAAATTGTGTGACAGCCGCGTCACTGGTTGTCGTATTATTACAGATTAATCCTGTATTGGAAATACGTCCGGTAGATCCGCCGTAGAATTCCAGGTCGTCACCGCCTACGAGTACCATATAATCGCCACCATAAAAAGTAGATTGCGCCAAGTTCGCATAAGCTCCGGTCAGAAAGTTCTGAGCCTCCGTTTCATTCTGGAAATAGTTTTCTGGAACAATCTTATATGGTTCCTTTTCCAAAAAGTCACACGACGCCATTGTATATGCAGCTACAAAAGAAAGGAATACTATTTTTATCGTTTTCATAATTTCTTCTTTATATCTATCATTTCAAATAATATTAAAATCCTAAATTAACTCCAAAATTGACTGCATAAGCTCTCGGATAAGCAGAATAGTCAAGTCCCGGTGTCAAGGCGCTGTTACGGATAGAAACTTCCGGGTCATAACCGGAATAACCGGAAATTGTCCAAAGATTCTGTCCTGCCACATAAACACGGGCATTCGAGATTCTCCACTTTTTAATCACCTTCTTGGGCAGAGTATAGCCTATACTCAGCGTCTTTAGGCGAAGGAAAGAACCATCTTCGATGACACGTGAAGATACCACCTTGTTAGAACTGGAGTTCTTGGCAACTGGAATGTCGCTATATGGATTCTCCGGTGTCCAGCGATCAGCATAAGTTGCATACTGATTCAGATTACGCGAATTATTGACGTTTTCGAAGAATAAACGGTTAGCATTCAAGATATCATTTCCATAAGACCACTGGAAGAAGATACTCAAATCGAAGCCTTTGTATTCGAAATCATTGGTGAAACCACCAGTATGAATAGGTAAGCCACGTCCGATCATAGTACGGTCATTGGAATCTATGACACCATCGCCGTTCAAATCTTTATATTTAGGCATACCGGGTTGCGTATTGCTCTCACTGGAGTAGTAAGGAACACCAGGACGTAATACATATGTATCACCTGATTTATAGAAGTCCTCATACTTGTAAGTTCCTTCATATTGATAACCATACATCATACCCATCGAATAACCTTTCTTTGCAATATATGTAGGTTGTGTATTGTATGCCTGATCAAAGTAAGCAGAAGTCAACAAGGATTTCTGACCTTCGGCAAGTTCCAATACCTTATTCTTATTGAATGCGATATTGAAGTTAGTGCTCCATTTGAAACCGTTCTTATTGTAGTTTATCGTATTCAAGGTAAATTCCACACCAGAGTTACGTACCTTGCCCACATTCTTCATGGCACTCTTGAAACCTGTTGTATAAGACATATCCGCATCCAAAAGCAAATCACGGGTTGTTTTCATATACCAGTCAACATTCACACTGATACGTTCGTCGAAAAAGCCTAAATCCAGACCAACATTCCATTGTTCGGTCGTTTCCCATTTCAAATCTTTATTTGACAAGGCGATAGGTACCATACCGACACTATTCTGGTTGTTTTCAAACGGATAAACTCCTGACGGAATATTATTTGAAGATGCTTTCAGCATTCGCAGCAAAGCATAAGCTTCATATTCACCTACGCGGTTGTTACCTGTCAAACCCCAGCTGGTACGCAATTTACCATTGGAAACAACAGATTTGAAATCTCGCATGAAGTCCTCTTCGCTAAAGTTCCAGGCCAAGGAAGCCGAAGGGAAGAAACCATACCGATTCTTTTTAGCGAATTTGGAAGAACCATCAGCACGGAATGATGCTGTTGCGTAGTATTTAGACAGATAATTATAGTTCACACGGCCTAAGTAAGACATCATAGACCACGATGACTTCTCGGAACTGGTAGTACTTGGAATACCTTCACTCATACCGGCCATTCCCATAGATTCATTCGGAATATTGGTAGTCTTGAAAGAATAGTACTCGTAATCAGAGTTTTGGAAAGTGATACCAAGCAATGAATTAAAGAAATGCTTCTTCTTTATATTAGTCTGATAGGTCAGGACGTTTTCGTTCAACCACGTCAGACGTTGGTTACGAACAACCTGCGCATTGACTTTATCTGTAGAAATCGGACTACCGTAACGTGTTTTTGAATTATTGAATGTATCATTGTTACGGGCATCGTAAGTATAACCGCCTGAAACTTTCAGTTTCAAACCTTTTATAAACTCGTATTCTACGAAACCGTTCAACTGAAGATTATTGGTGTAGTTCTTGCGATATTCATTCTTCAATGACATAATCGGATTGAAACGATAATCATTAGTCGGTTCTACGGAAGAGTCGAGTGCATTGTCCATCAATGTATTCAATGGAACATCCGGCTCTGTAACTGGGCGATATCCCCATACACTATAGAACAAGTTATTCATACCGCTGGAGGAATATAGAGAGGTAGAACTACCTGTCTGAATAGCACGTGAATAGTTGGCAGTTATACTCATATTCAGTTTACCACGGCGAACCACTGTATTCATACGTGTCTGGAAACGCTTATAGTTTGAGTTCAGAACGATACCATCCTGGTCGAAATAAGAAGCCGAAGCATTATAACGAACGCCTTCCGTACCTCCCATCAAACTTACGTTATGGTTCTGCTGCCAAGCAGTACGAAATATTTCGTCTTGCCAATCATACTGCGGAACACCACGATAATCATCCAATGTCCATTGCTTACCTTCATATTCTTTCAGATAATTCTTTTGTGTATCTGCCGGGAACATCTCATTCTGCAACTTCACAAACTCATATGCATCCAGCATCGGAATCGTATTGGTTACTTTTTGCACACCGAAACTTCCGTCATACTTCAGTTGCGGTTTTCCTACCTTACCTTTCTTAGTGGTGATAATAACGATACCATTGGCACCACGTGCACCATAAATGGCAGTAGCCGAGGCATCTTTCAATACTTCAACAGATTCAGCATCCGAAGTGCTGATAGTAGCTGCGATAGCAGGGTCTTCCACCGGGAAACCATCAATCACATACAATGGTGAGTTGTCCTGTGTCAAAGAGTTGTTACCACGGATTACGATGTTCATCGTTCCACCCGGCATACCTTCGCCCGAACTAACATTCACTCCGGCAATACGTCCACCCAAGGTTTGGTCGAACGAAGACGTTGGAGTTTTGAGCAAGCCTTCCATATCGACTTTTGACACAGCGCCGGTAAGGTCTTTCTTCTTGATTTCCTGATAGCCTACGATGACTACTTCATCCAGTGTCTTTGTATCTTCTTTCAGCACAACAGACATAGGCTTAGATGCATCGGCTGGCACTTCTTGGGTTATATAACCGATAAAAGAGATGACAAGAATGGATTTCTTGTTAGGAACATTTAGTGAGAATTTGCCGTCAAGGTCTGAAATTGTACCTTGAGTGCCTCCTTTGACCTGGATGCTTGCGCCAGGCACCGATTCTCCAGTTTGGTCAACGACTGTACCCCGTACAAGTACTTGGGCCAGTGCCACAGAAAATGAAAATAAGGTTAACAGTAACATACTGAGACCTCTCTTCCATGAAAGATTAATTCGGAATTCGGGTTGCATACTATTCGTTTTACATTTAAAATTAGATTTGTCAATGCGCAAATTTAAAAACTCACAGCCTACTTTACAGGCCAAAATTATTCAATTATGATACAAAAACATACATATAAAAATATATTCGGTGTATCTTTGTGCAAAAATAACGTAATGCAAGACTTACCCATTCACTTTGCCCCGCTACAGGGGTACACAGAAGTTTTTTACCGCAATGCCCACGCCGCTTGTTTCGGTGGCGTAGACACTTATTACACCCCATTCGTCCGAATCGAGAAAGGTAGCTTCCGCCATAGAGATGTCCGGGGCATTGAACCGGAGAACAATCATGTACCCCACCTCGTACCTCAGCTAATAGCTCCGACAATGGAGAAGGCAGAAACGGTTCTCTCCCTTTTCATCGAGAAAGGATATAAAGAAGTGGATATAAACTTGGGCTGTCCCTTCCCTCTTTTAGCAAAGCGCCACAACGGTTCCGGTATCCTGCCTTATCCCGAAGAAGTGGAAACACTGCTTAGCCTGGTCCGGAAGTATCCGCAAATCAGCTTCTCTATAAAAATGAGACTAGGATGGGAGAATCCGGATGAATGCCTCAAACTGGTTCCTATTATTAACGACCTGCCATTGCGGCAAGTCACGATGCATCCCCGTTTAGGAAAACAACAATATAAAGGTGAAGTAGACCTTAAAGGATTCGCTGATTTTCAAAATGCCTGCAAACATCCTGTTATTTATAATGGAGACATAAACAGTCTGGAAGATATTCAACAAATTCAAAACAAATTTCCCACATTAGCCGGAATTATGATAGGACGCGGGCTACTCGCCAATCCGGCACTAGCATTAGAGCATAGGCACGGACGTGTTCTTGGCTTCGATGAGATGGTGCAAAAATTACAGTCGATGCACAAATGCATATACACGGCATACACAGAACAGCTTGAAGGTGGAGACGCGCAACTCTTAAACAAGATGAAATCCTTTTGGGAATATTTATTGCCAAATGCAGAGAAGAAACTATTGAAAGCGATTCATAAAAGTACAAGTCTGAACAAATATAATCAGGCTGTCAATGCCTTTTTTAATCAATGATAAGCTGATAATCGGAATTTTATGTAATTTTGCGCCCGTTTATAAACAAGCACATTATGAAAAAATACATTCTATTATTTATTTGCCTGATAACAGTTTCGGGCAGTTTTGCACAGATGAAGGATTTCAAGTTCAAATTCTACGGACAGATTCGTACTGACTTTTATTATAACAGTCGTGCCAACGAAGAAACCGTAGACGGGTTGTTCTATATGTATCCCAAAGACAAGGTACGCGATCCGGACGGAAACGATTTGAATTCAACGTCAAACAGTAATTTCTATACGTTATATTCACGTTTGGGAGTAGACGTTGCCGGTCCTAAACTAGGAACAGCCAAAACTTCTGCTAAAGTAGAAATTGACTTCCGCGGCACAGGTACTTCTTATTCAGTAGTACGCCTTCGCCATGCTTATCTCAACTTGGATTGGGGCAAATCAGCTTTATTGCTCGGACAAACCTGGCATCCGTTGTTCGGAGATGTTTCGCCACAGATTCTTAACCTTTCGGTAGGAGCACCTTTCCAACCGTTTAGTCGTGCACCACAGATTCGTTATCGTTATACAAACCGTAACTTCCAGCTCACGGGAGCTGCCGTATGGCAATCCCAGTATTTGTCTCAAGGACCTGCCGGAAAAAGCCAGGAGTATATAAAGAAAGGCTGTGTTCCTGAAATTTATATTGGGGCAGATTACAAGAAAGATGGTCTATTAGCAGGTGTAGGCGTTGAGTTGTTATCATTAAAGCCACGCACAGTCTCCACAGAAGGATATAAAGTAGACGAACGCATCACGACTCTTTCTTACGAAGCTCATGTGAAATACACGAATAAGAACTGGTTTATTGGCGCAAAGAGTGTATTAGGTTCCAATCTTACACAAGCGTCCGGTCTTGGCGGATTCGGCATTAAATCTATTAATGAACGCACAGGAGAACAGAAATACACTCCAATACGTTTTTCAAGTTCTTGGCTGAATGCCGTTTACGGGCAAAAATGGAAACCGGGAATCTTTGTCGGCTACGCAAAGAATTTAGGAACAAGCGATGCATTGGAATCAGAAAAGCTATATGGTACAGGAACAAACCTTGACCAATTAGTTACAGCAGGAGCTGAATTGACATACAATGTACCTCATTGGAAATTTGGTTTGGAATATACTCTAAGTTCGGCATGGTATGGTTCACTCAAACATTCTAACGGAAAAATTATAGACACTCATGCTGTTTGCAATAACCGTATCGTAGCGGTAGCTATGTTTATGTTCTAAGACGCATCTCTACATAGTTTTTTTGTACATTCCTATTGTCACTTTGGGTAGCTAAACGACACATTATCAAGAAGTAAAAATGGCAATAGATAGCAAATAACAAGGTGACAATAGAATGTCCTTCTCCATTCTATTGCCACCTTTACTTTATTCGCTTCCGTCCTAAAAGTTTCAACCCCATTTGAAACTATTTGTTTCTCGGCGTGAAACACTTTGTTTCAGTGCTTGAAACACTTCGTTTCTCGGTGTGAAACACTTCGTTTCAAACAGTGAAACAAAAAGAACCAATATTTGAAACAATATTTTCTTCTATTTGGAACAACATTTAAGTCCGAGGCTTCACACTCTGTTTATATTGAATCCACCTTATTTCCGTAGTTCCACTCCAAAGCTAGCTCCGTCTTTACAAGTAAAACGGAGAACCGTTTGCTTTTTATCAGACGAAAGAACCTTGCAGAAAGAAGTTTCTTCGACATTCCATCGGCCTTTCAAAGTGACAGTAACAGGAATTTCACCACTTTCATTGCCAATCCACGGACGGGAATAAATACTGCGTTCTATCCGTTTTCCATCTTTATCAAAAGCTTCATCACTTGCACCGCGATACAATGCCAAGTCCGGCTGTGCCACTGTCAGCAGAATTTTCTCTGGTGATTCCTTACGAATCATCACTAGGCAGGACGTATCCGTACGCTGTAATAATTCACCAGGAAGAGGTGCTTGCGGGGTTTCAAAAAGTACATAAGAGTATATATTCTCTGCCGATGAATACACGACATGAGCATCGTGATCCTGCTTCAGTACCTTATAAGCAGGTTTCTTGTTAAATGACTTCATAACAGTTTCATTTGTTTGTGGCAGGACAGCATATTCATAACTTCCGCCTTTCGGAGCTTTCCCATGATTCACGACTAATGAAACCCAATCCCCCTTCGTTTCCTTGCCTGTATCCTGCATACGAGAATATTGTGGGAAGGTCTTCTCAAACTTAGCTGCAGCCGGTACATAATATCCGGTTCCCAGATGATCAATCCATGTCTTGCCCTCACCTTGATAATTCTTCCAGTAATCATGTCCTGTCTTATCTGTTACTGCCAACTGGAATATCGTGGTTTCAGTAGGGTATTCCGTGTTGGCATTTTCAATATCCGAGCCTAGACAAACAATCATTCCACCGATAAAATGGAAAGATTTACGTGCCCGATGAGTTCCATTGTATTTATCATGCTCGTGCAATTTCATTCCAAAATTTCCATTCTCTTTCTTTTGCGACAATCCACCGGCAAAAGCTTCGTCAGAGTAAAGCATTTCTTCCATGCCGGAGAAAGTATCCACATTCAGAACTTTAGCCTTCAACTGTTCCAGCGGAAGATGTATGGAAGTCACACCCGGGATACGGTTCCAGTCGAAACCTTCCTGCTGCCAGCCGCTTGTGGCAGGAGTAACGTTCTGTCCCGGTGCCGCTGTCAGGATTTGCAGGCTGCCATGTGCCAGATAACGGCCATAAAGATTATGCCCCAGATAATGTTCTGCCGCCCAAAGATAGCGGGAATGTCCGCGGACCACTGCCGACCAGTTGTTACGACGTTGTACAGATACACAACCGTAACCCAGTGCCAGATTTCCTTGCGGATCGGGTTCAGGACGAAAACCTCTTTCCACAAGCAGCTTCGCAATCTTACGTTCCTGTGCGTTAGAGACTTTGGGCATATACTCCGGTTCCTGTTCTTTAGAAGAAATACCTGAGACAAGGCGAAGATAAGCGGATGCCATATCCTTGTCAAACTCGGACTTCCCATCGGGAGTCCCTGCCATAGCCATCATCGCATAATGCATCGGCACTAATTTCCCCTTTCCATCGGGGTGACGACCGGACATTGACAATGGGAAATTCAATTTATTACAGTAGAAACGCATTGCAAATAATACATTTCTCACTGTCTCATGTGCCAATTCCGAGACAGCAAATTCTGTCCGATTGAAAAGATAAATCATATTAGTCGCCCCATCCAAACCACCGACGGCATAAGCAGGGTAATTATTACGGTGATGGAAAGCACCGCCATCTATTTTGAACGAGCCATCCAGCCCCGGAGCGGGACGACAACCGTAATCAATCCAACGGGAGAAAGACTTCAAGTATTGCAACTTTTCCGGTGTATCCTCCATCATCAGGATACTTGCAATGCGACCGGTAGTCTGTGTATTAAATGAGTCCATATCAATTCCATTACCTTCCGGTTTAGGATATACCTCATTCGTAATGGCATACCACCGCAGTGTGCGTTCGGCTTCCTGCAACTTACCGGCTTCACGAAGTACGTCTTTCATCAGGAAATATGCCAGATACAATCCGCGAACACTATATCCGTAATGATGGATATTCCCCCAACAACTGCCATAAGTCACCCCCTGGTCTGTTATATGGTCATACATAGCCAAGAATTTCTGCTTCATTTCTTTCTGAAGTTCCGGTTTTGCAGCACTATTATTATACGCAACAGCAATCCGTTTCATCAAATCAAAATAGGCACGCATTTCTATACCGAGCTTAGTCAGCATATCCTTATCCCAATTCGGTATAATCCGTTCATAAGCTTCGGAAGCGCGCACCATATAAATAGGCACACCCGATACCTGACCGTTTTTATATGTAATCTGATAAAAATCATATTTCTTACGGATAGTCTCCACTTCTTTGTCCGAGAGCTTGCCTTTTGTATAATTCATATCCCGGAAACGCTTCTCCAGCAGTTGCATTTCTTTCTTTTGCTTGTCGCTGACAGAGGTCAATTCAATATCCGGTTTTAAAAGCGAGTGCTTATAGACAACCAGCCAATGGTTATTGGTTCCGGCATTTACAAAAGGCACCTGTAAATCGGCTGTTTGCTGACGTGCATCAACCTTGGTCGCAGTAATCAAATGATCGATGAAAAGGCTTCCTTTTGCATTTGGGGCAACAATACGGAGTTCATTCATACCTTCTTCCGGCATACCTTGCATATCACGTTCATAACAAACCCATGCGGCACGCCAACCTTTAAAGTTGATTCCGAAAGGAAACGAAGTACATTTCTTACCGTCTTTCAAGAATTCAAAATCGATCGTTGCATTTTGGGGTTCTTCATTATACACCCACACTATAAAAGCTGAAAGATACAGATCCTTGCCGGTCGGATCCTTCTTTTCAAATTTCAAATCTTTCTTGAGTTCTAATACGCCGCCAGGTTCAAAGTCCCATTTCATCGAATGTTTTCCATCCTTATAATGTATATCGGAGATGGAAAGCCGGGAGTGGACGCCCGTAATACAGTCTGGAACTTGCAGTTCCTCAAAAGAGAACAGCCGCTCGTCTGTAACTACTTGCGCATGAAGAAATGCTGAACATAAACAGGAAAGTAGAGTGGTTACTCCTAGTCTGGTAAAAGGTTGTTTCATCATGGGTATATTGTATATTAGATTTTTTATGTGCAATTTAAAATGTAATCACTTTAAAGCCAGTAAACAAGACGTGATTCTGCAAAAGGCGTAATCCGAAATGGCCATTCCCCAAGCCATCTGCCACAGAATAACGGAAAAGTTCCTCGCCATTCACTGAATAAGTAGTTATTCCTTTTTTAACCCGGATTTGAATTTGATACCATTGATTGGGAGCAAGCAGATGCGGTACGTCTGTATACTCACTCAGTAACGGTTTTACTTTATCGTCTGCTATTCCGTAATATTCTCCCCAATAACGACGGAAACGAGTCGTAGAATTGTCATTTCCTCCGTATCCAACGTAGAAAAGGTTCAGTGTATTGTAGTTTTTAAAGACACCGTTCCGCCACTCGCTACGGGCAAAAAGGTTATCAGGATGTTTAGGGTCATTAGCAGCCCAAAAACAATTCAAGTCACTTAAACGATCATATGTTCCGCCTTTCATTACCATACAGATACGATAACTTATCTCATAATCACCTGTCAGACGTTGCCCATACCACATGGTCAAACCTTTAGGAACAATCAGTTCCAATGTATCCGCATGTTCTATCATCTGCAAGGCATGGGATTCATCTTCTATTTTCCATTGTTTGGTAAAGGAGTTTTTGTGTTGCGCAAAGAGCACTACACTATTCAAAAAGAAAAAAGTAATCAAACTGTAGCCAATAAAAAATCGCTTCATCATTACGGGTATTAGTTTAAAGATTGTTTTTCCGGGTACAAAGAAACCCCTCTTTTCGAAAAAAGAGGGGTTCAAATTGTACAAAATATCTCAAATAACGTATTGGCTGAGCTTTTGTATTACCAAGCTTCTACCACTTTTCCCCCTACGGGATGCAAATACCAATCTTTATTATCGGCACCGTTGCTAGTCACCCAACCACGAAACTTAGGATAAGCATCATCAAACAGCACTTGCTCATAAGCATGTTTTGTACCAACAGGAACTTTAATTCCCCAAACAAAACCATTCTTATTACAATATGGAACACCGTCCATCATTTCACCTTTTGAATCAGTGTCATAATTAGTATAAAGATAAGTCGGCCTATAACCTTTCATGTAATACAATACGGGTTACAGCAGTAGCCTCATTAATATATTTCTTGTCCAAACCACCCAATACTACACCAATCGCTGTAGGATATCTGCCACCTTTCGCACGAATATCCAAAGTCAGCTTCAAGTTCTCTTTATATGCCTGATTCACTAACAATTCCTCATTCTGAATTACCGATTGTACTTTCTAAGGATGTATCTCCTTGAATGCCGCATTCTCTTCTTTCACCTGTTCTATGGTCTGTTTCAACTCTCCAACAGGCAGGTCATAGCCATACCAGCCTGTATAGCAATCCACTACATACCATTTTCCATCAGGCGAAAGTTCGAATTCGACACGTAAGTCAATCTCAGATTCTTCATATCCCGCCTCGAACACCTTATGTTTGGGCTCGTTCACTGTGAACTTGGAGACATAGATACCACCTTCTTCCTGAGAGATACGTTCTTCCTTCATTGTTTCACTATCCAGCAACGGCCATTTTTCCTTGGTAAAAGGGAATGTTTTCTCGGTTTCACCGTCATCTGCCAATAAGGTAATCGGAGTTTTCAACGGAAACTTGATACGGGTATATTGGAATGCCGCACTGGAAGTAAACTTATCCAAAAACGACTTGAAATCCTCACCGGATCCGACAGCCGCTTCACTGTCAGCTTTTGCTTTCGAACTATTACCGCAAGAGATGAACGAAACACCTGCAAACAGCACCATGGCCAACAAGCAGCATATAAACTTTTTAGCTCTCATAACACTATATAAATTAAGAGTTTAATTGACGCTGCAAAGATAATGACAAGTTTGATATCTTAGTTATTTCAGGAGCTAAATCTTTACGTATCCCCAGCCGGATTACTTGTGCCGCAGATACTCATAGCCAAAGCGGCAGAACAGGCATTTCCGTTTATCGCAATACTCCTTCTGCAACTGTATCAACGCCTGGCTGTCCGCCGCAGTGACAACCGGCAGTCCGGCATCACTCCACGCACGGATAATATGATTATCTTCAGCCTTCAACTCTTCCAGGAAACGGCCGGCACGTTCACACATCCGTTCGTCCGCTTTATGCAACCCGTAGGTATACAGAAAAGGGATCAGCGTATTAATCACAATCAGATTTTGTGACTTCTCTCCTACCGTTTTCTCCTTTTTCGCAGAAAGCCGCCCGAACAGATAATGGTTCTCCCAATAGGAAGAGGTACGCGCGTCCAACAACTTTCTGACTTCCGCCAAAGTCTCCGCTTCCAGCAACCGCGAGAACAACTTATCCCCCTTCTGATAGAGATAGGCCAACTGTGCCAGGCGAATATGGGGAAAGTTCTCCGGACGAAGCCTTAGAAAACGCCACAATGTAGCATCCATCACCTGAGTAATCTCAAACTTCCGTTGCAAATAACGAAACTCTTTGCAAAGACGAAGGCTGTACTCGTCCTCCTGCTCTTTTTTCCGGAACGTATCTTCAAACAATCCCGCCAGACCGTAGAAAAAAGCTTCTATCTGAAACAAATCATTCCGGTGCTTGTCCATCGCACGAAACGGCAACATGCCCGCCCATGTTTCAAAAGCATCCCCATTCAGTCCAAAACCGAAATTACGGGCAAGGGTGATAAAGAAAGCGTCTTCCCAGTTATTGTTACAATGTTCCAGACGCTGCGTTATTAATTGCGCCTTTTGCTCCAATCGCTCGGTTTGTAAGGCTGTCAGCCAGGAATGAACGGTCAGTTTTGGGAGAGAAGCAAGCACAGGATGACAGGCTGGATATTGGTCGGCAACACAAAGTTCGTGGTAATGAGACTGCACATTTTCAGGACAAGCCAGGACCAGTTGCGGAATCTGCCCGCCGTTAGTGCGGGTTATCTCTTCGTCCGCCTCTCCCACTACATGGAGAATCACCGAGTCATAAGCCTTGTCACAGTTGTGTCCGTGGCGGAACCAGTCCGAAGCATGGGTGTGTATTTCAATGTTTCCCACCCATAAGGTACCGTCTATTTTTAGTTTAGCATTGAAAAAGTCGGGACCGGCGTTCGGGTTTTGCAGACCGGAATCAATCACTTCTACCGGTAAGCCTTTGGTGGTTTGCAGTACTTTCAGAGGAAATAATTTATGTTTCCACACGTAGTGGAGAAGGTGTTCCATGTTAACAAGACGTTAATGTGCGCTGCAAATGTAATAAAAATCACTATCTTTGCGACTATTATTTTGAATATAAGTCAGAAAACAATGAGAATAGCACTTATCGGTTACGGAAAAATGGGCAAGGAAATAGAAAAGGTTGCCCGTAGTCGCGGACATGAAATCGTCTGCATCATTGACATCAATAATCAGGATGACTTCGAATCGGAAGCGTTCAAATCTGCCGATGTAGCCATTGAATTCACCAATCCGATGGTAGCTTACAATAATTATATAAAAGCTTTCAAAGCCGGAGTGAAACTAGTGTCAGGCAGTACAGGATGGATGGACGAGCATGGCGAAGAAATCAAGAGACTCTGTACGGAAGGCGGGAAAACACTTTTCTGGTCATCTAATTTCAGCCTGGGAGTGACCATATTCTCTGCGCTGAACAAGTACCTTGCCAAGATTATGAACCAATTCCCCGGTTATGACGTCACCATGAGCGAGACACACCATGTCCATAAGCTGGACGCTCCCAGCGGAACAGCCATCACACTGGCGGAAGGTATCCTGCAGAACCTGGACCGCAAAGACAAATGGGTGAAAGGAACCTTTGCAGCACCGGACGGAACCGTCAGCGGAACCAATGAGTGTGCCGCCAACGAACTTCCCATCGGCTCTATCCGTGAAGGAGAAGTTTTCGGGCTTCATTCCGTACGCTATGAATCTGACGTGGACAGCATCACCATCACCCACGATGCCAAAAGCCGTGGCGGATTCGTATTGGGTGCCGTATTGGCAGCCGAATATACAGCCCAACACGAAGGCTATTTGGGCATGAGTGATTTATTCCCATTCTTGAACGATTAAGATTTCAGAACCCAGTTCTAAACAAATATAACATTATGAGACAAGCCACACGCGCACAATGGATCAAATGTGCCATTGCTATCCTACTTTATCTCGCCTTCCTGCTTTGGGTACGGAGTTGGTGGGGATTAATTGTTGTTCCTTTTATTTTCGATATTTATATTACCAAGAAAATACCCTGGTCTTTTTGGAAAAGGTCGAAGAATCCGGCGGTACGCAATATCATGAGCTGGGTAGACGCTATCGTTTTCGCATTGGTTGCCGTCTACTTCGTCAATATCTATATCTTCCAGAACTACCAGATTCCCTCTTCTTCTTTGGAGAAGTCATTGCTGGTAGGCGACTTCCTGTATGTGAGCAAGATGAGCTACGGGCCACGTGTACCGAACACTCCGCTTTCCATGCCGCTGGCACAACATACACTACCGCTCGTCAACACCAAATCGTATATCGAGTGGCCGCAATGGAAATACAAGCGGGTACCGGGATTCGGCAAGGTAAAACTGAATGACATTGTTGTGTTCAACTTCCCGGCAGGCGATACGGTAGCTGTGAATTATCAGCAGACAACTGACTTCTATACACTGGCTTACGGCGAAGGACAACGCATCTACCCGAAACAGGTTGAGATGGACAGCTTGACCCGCGCGCAGCAACGTGCCATATATGATTTGTATTATTCCGCCGGACGGCAACAGATTTTGAATAATCCGCGCAGCTACGGAGAAGTCCTCTGGCGTCCGGTAGACCGTCGTGAGAACTACGTAAAACGTTGTGTGGGCCTTCCCGGTGATACGCTTCAGATCGTAGACGGCCAAGTGATGATTGACGGCAAAGCCATCAAGAACCCCGAAAACCTGCAATTTAATTATTTCGTACAGACAACGGGACCGTATATCACAGACGATATGTTCCGCGAACTGGGCATCAGCAAAGCCGACCAAATGCTGATAGAAGACTCCGGTTGGGAAATGGGACTGTTGGAAATGGGACTCGACAGCCGGAACGCACAAGGCAAACTGAACCCTGTCTATCATCTTCCTCTGACCAAGAAGATGTACGAAACCCTCTCCGGCAATAAAAAACTTATCAGCAAAATCGTAATGGAACCGGAAGACTACGCAGGACAGATGTATCCGCTGAATCTCTATACGAAGTGGAACCGCAACAACTACGGTCCTATCTGGATTCCTGCCAAAGGAGCCACCATCACACTGACAGAGGATAATCTTCCTATCTACGAACGTTGCATCGTAGCTTACGAAGGCAACAAACTGGAAATCAAGCCGGACGGCATCTACATCAACGGTGAAAAGACCGACCAATATACCTTTAAGATGGATTATTACTGGATGATGGGTGACAACCGCCACAACTCTGCCGACTCCCGTTACTGGGGTTTCGTTCCCGAAGACCATGTAGTAGGCAAGCCTATTGTTGTATGGCTATCGCTTGACAAAGACCGCGGATGGTTTGACGGTAAGATTCGTTGGAACCGCCTGTTCAAGTGGGTAGACTGATAAGTGCGTACTGGCATAACAGAGTGATAAGGTGATAAGAATTGATGAACATTCGTAAATTCAAATGGATACTAGCATTTGCCGGAGCAGCAGTCGTTGTGCTTCTGCTCCGGGGATTTGCTTTTACGTCCTGCCTTATCCCGTCCACCGGCATGGAGAACTCCATTTTCCAAGGCGAACGCATTCTGGTCAACAAATGGAGCTACGGGCTGCGGCTTCCTCTGATGTCGGTATTCTCCTACCACCGTTGGGGTGAACGTCCCGTACGGCGACAGGACATCCTTCTTTTCAACAATCCTGCCGATATCCGGCAACCGGTTATCGACCGGCGGAAAATCTATATCAGCCGTTGTATCGGCGTTCCGGGTGATACCTTATTCGTAGATTCTTTATTCTCTGCCGTTTCCCCCGAAACGAAGTTCAACCCGGACAAAAAGAGACTTTATGCTTATCCCGTCTCCAAAGAGAGCCTGATTACCTCACTTATGCACACGCTCTCCATTACCGACGACGGATTAATGGGAAGCAACGACAGTACCCACGTACGTAGTTTCAGCCGATATGAATACTACCTGTTGGAACAAGCCATGTACGGGCAAAACTGGCTACAACCTTTATCCCCGAAACAAGACATTGAACGGAAACCTCTGATTGTCCCCGGCAAGGGAAAATATATCCGGGTATATCCCTGGAACATTACCTTGTTAAGGAATACTCTCGTAATGCATGAGGGCAGACAGGCGGAAATTAAAAACGATACCCTATATGTGGACGGAAAACCCACACAACACTGTTATTTCACCAAAGATTACTATTGGATGGGGGCAAACAATACTATCAACCTGTCCGACTCGCGCCTTTTCGGATTTGTACCGCAAGACCATATCATCGGAAAAGCCTCTCTCATCTGGTTCTCCAAAGAGAAAGAGACAGGCTTATTTGACGGATACCGATGGAACCGTTTCTTCCGGACGGTGAAATAAAAACTCCCAAACGTATAAAATGAAAGATATGAAAACAGCTTATTTATCTTCGGCTTACCTCGCTCCCGTCGAGTACTACACCAAATTACTGGCTTACGACAAGATATTTGTAGAGCAACATGATCACTATATCAAGCAGACCTACCGCAACCGTTGTACGATTGCCGGTCCCGGCGGAGAGTTAGCCCTTTCCATTCCGACCGTAAAACCCGATACGCTGAAATGTCCGATGAAGGACATCCGTATCTCCGACCACGGAAACTGGAGACACCTACATTGGAACGCTATTGAATCCGCCTACAACAGTACTCCTTTCTTTGAATACTACAAAGATGATTTCCGCCCTTTCTACGAGAAGAAATATGAGTTTTTGGTCGATTTCAACGAGGAACTTTGCCGATTAGTCTGCGAACTGACAGATATTCATCCTAATATGGAACGTACTTCCGAGTATAAGATGGAGTTCACTTCCGAAGAAGCCGATTTCCGGGAGATTATCCATCCTAAAAAGGATTTCCGGACAGCGGATACGGAGTTTGTACCGCAGCCTTATTATCAGGTCTTCGAGTCCAAACTGGGCTTCCTTCCCAATTTGAGTATTATCGATTTGTTGTTTAATATGGGACCGGAAAGCGTTCTGATATTAAATAAGAGAGAAGATAATCAATTATAATTATATTCGCTGTATTGTACTATAATTATCATCATTACGTATAGTACAATACAGCGAACTATCATTTAATAAAACTCAAAAGCACGAAGTGCCTATTTGAGTTCCAACTGCAATATTTCTTCCAAACTTGGATTCTGGCTTATAATAACCCCTTGCGGATCGATAACAAATAAAGTCGGCACACTCGTAACCTTATAAGCTGCGGCAATCTCATTCGTACGGAACGGCTTCAAGTCACAAGTATTCGCCCAAACAATCCCGTCTTCACGGGTAGCCTTTTCCCATTGTTCCCGCTTCTCATCCAGACTGATGCTACACACGATAATCCCTTTCTTTTGTAATTCAGGATATACCTCTTTCAGCTCTTTCATCTTTGCCCGGCAAGGACGACACCAGGAAGCCCAGAAATCAAGCAACAGGTATTTCCCTTTAAAGTCACTAAGTTTCACCGTGTTACCATCCATATCTTTCGTGATAAAATCGGGAGCTTTCTTATTTTGAATCCATTTATCCGCCACTTCCTGATATTTCTTCTTAAAAGACCGCCAGGAATATGAATAAGCGTACTTGACTGTATCTACAAGTTCATAGACTTCCTTCAGAGTAGTATAATCATTCGTCAATAATTCACCTGCCGTAAGCATGGCAACAAAGCTCTTCGGATATTTCTTGATAAATGAGAGTTTTGCTTCCTGACTCCTTCCCCAGTTAAGACTCATTTGCTTCTGCAGCTTATCCGCCTCATCGTCCTTTTTCTGCTCTTTGAGTTTACTATAACGGTTTGCAAGAGTCTCAGTCTGTTTCTCTATTGGACTTGTCACGGCTAGAAGCTCATTCATCAACAACTGTTCCTTACCGTCTGATGTTGTAACAACAAAATTACGGCCTTCATTAATATCCACCTGATAATGACCGCCGGGTTCTACACAGACATAAGCATCAAAACCATACGGACGCGCCATTAACCGATATTGATCCGCATGAGAAATGTTTCCCTTGAATGAAAACGAAGTCCCGTCCACTTGCAAAGAATCCAGTTTGGTAAAGCGGTCTTTCACGCAAGTAAGAAAGACTTTGCCTTTATACGGTTTAGAAAGCTTCACTGAGATCTCGAATGGCTTACTATCCATATATTCACTGACTTTCCGACGCAATTCTTCACCACGCAACTGTCTTGCAAGAATCTTCCCGTCAGGTCCGATCAGAATAATAAAAGGAATTCCATTATAATTATAAAGTTTGCCTGTCGTCATAGACGGATCCCACAACTGCAAATATTCCAGTTGTTCTTCCTCAATAGCTTTCCGCCATTTGCTCTCATCCTTGTCGATAGACACACCCAGCACCTGTAACCCCTTATTTTTATACTCAGAACAGATCTTCTTCACATTCGGAATCTCCTTCCGGCAAGGTCCGCACCAAGATGCCCAGAAATCAATCAGCACATATTGGCCTCTCAATGAAGACAGTTTCACAAGATTCCCCTGAGCATCTTTCAGTTCAAAATCCGGTGCGACAGAGCCGACTTCACTTCCTTTCATCAAACGCAATCTTTCCTGCAGCTCCTTTGCATAATAATTGCGTTGTATAAAATCCACATCAAATTTCTGCAACACATTCTCGATGGCAGCCTCCGTCTCCATCGGAACAGAAGAATACACTATCAAAAACAGCGCATCGCTCTTTTTATTGGACGGTATCATATCCAAGAACGACTGAGACAACTTTCCATACAACGTCTGCAAAGAATCTGAAAGATTTTTCAATTTAGCCAGATTCTCTTCGGTTTTCGATACTGTATTATATGTATTGAAAGCCTCATTGTAAAGTGCGCCGACCTCCGATACCTTATCTTGATAAGGATTACTCCGGTACAAAGCATCATATTCATCCATAGCTGCCGAATTCTTCACCGAAACTCTCTTTAGATTCTTATCTTTAATCTCCGCTTTTACTTCCAAGGCATCATTATCGATAAAGAAATAAAAATAAGGTATATTCATGGCAGGTCCCAGCTTCCCCAGCGAAGGAACATAGAGATAATACACACGTCCGTCCCCCTTCACGACATCTGCCCGCATCGAGAACTTATTGCCTTTTCCCTTTACACGCACCACCTCGTTCCTGTCAGCATTCAACAGAACTACTTCCGCTCCGTTCAAACCTTCAATCTCTCCGGAAAGCTTCACCGGAGATGTCTGGGCATACAAAGCCCAGACAAATAAATTCATAAATGCAATAATTATAAATCTTTTCATTGTTTACGGTCATTAGGAATTATATTCGAATTTAATGAGAGCACCTGCGGCGAGATAGGAAATACATAAAGCTTTGAATCAGGCTCCAGTTTATAATCCACTTCATTGAGTGTACGAACCAAAGTTTTAGTATAACGTCCTTCTTTAGCCAAACGTTTCATATCCAACCAGCGCAGGCCGCTCAAAGCCAGTTCCCGACGTCGTTCGGCCAAAACGATAGAAAGCAAATCCGGTCCGTCAGCTTGTGTAAGTGGTGCATAGTCTTCTGTCTTGAAACGCATGATACGCAGATTATTTAAAATATCTAATGCTTTCGTATCATTCTTACGAGCTAACGCCTCCGCTTCAATCAACATCATTTCAGGAACAGTAAAACTATAATCTAACTCTTGAAGATAACGGTAACGTCCGTCTTCCCAAATGTCCCCTCTACGGTCACGGTTCGTAAACCAGAACTTAAAACGCAAATCCGCTGCTCCATACATAGCTTGCAGATCATCGCTAATACAATAACTGGTAAGCATACTATTGAAACCTGTTTCCTGAAACCATATTTTTTCAGGTGATTCGCGATAATTAAGAGGTTTATTGATTATTCCGACAAAAGGCATCTCTTCACTCATGAAGCTCCAGGTACGCATATCGTTCAATGCACTGTTTTTGCCCAAAGCAAGTTTCGCTTGTTCTGCCGCCTTATCATACTCACACATATAAAAGTAAATGCGAGCTTTCAAAGCATACACCGCCGCTTTATTCGGACGATATCCGTTAGCAGCATCTTCGGGCAGGAATGTTTCGGCATTTTTCAGGTCATCCCATATCGCATTTGTTACCTGTTCAACCGTAGATCGACTATATTTTGCCTCCAAATCCGGAACCTGGGCTAAAGGTACACTCAAATCCGTTGATGCAGTACTAGCCTGATATGCAGGAGCATACAAACTCTGTAAATACCAATTATAATAAGCACGCCAGCATTTCGCCTCTGCCAATATAGCCGCCTTTTCTTCCGGCGTTCCTTCTGTGGAGTCCATCACATATTGAACGACTACGTTCATCTTATACATCTGCTCATAAGGTGTATTCCATGACGGATCCTTTTCATTTTCCTTATAGAAATCTTCCATCCAGTAATAAGCTTTTCCGGCAGACGAATTCCCATTCAAGTTTGAGTTGAAAACATCATCCGAACAGACATTTGCCATTGGATAGGCAACACTGGAAGCTGTCACATCAATAATCATGCTTTTAAAATCATCCATTGTCGTAGGAATTACCTTACCTTTAGGAACAGTATCGATAAAATCATCACATGCAGCCAATAATACCATAGCCACAACAACTATCATCAATTCTATTTTCTTCATATTTCTATTGATATATTTTGTTAGAAATCAACTTTAATACCTGCCGTGAACGAGAATGGCTGACTGAACGACATCGCTCCTGTCTTGGGATTTACCGCTTCCGGATCATACCCTTCCTTATTCTTGGCCCACAACCAGATATTATTAAATTGTGCTGTCAATGATAAACGGCGAAGCGGCGTACGTTTCAGCCAATTCTGCGGAAATTCATAATTCAACAATATCTCACGCAAACGAATCATGTTTCCATTACGAATACTATTGGAAGAATACATCACTGCATAAGAACGATATTGTGTATTTGCCCAATTGGCTTCCATGGTTGGCAGGCAAGCAATATCAGTCTTGTTCTCATCTCCCGGTTCTCTCCAGCGATCTGCAATTTTATCGGTAAGAGAAGGAGAAGTAGCATAAGCATCCATACTCGGATATTCGGCACGGAAAACATGACCGAAATTATAGGTAAATAAGAAGCTGGCTTGCAGGTTCTTGTACTGGAATGAAGTAGAGAAACTTCCGTTATATTTAGGTTGATAAGTACCACTGTATTCCAGGTCATCCGCATCTAATGTAGCAATATCATATGTCTTATTACCATCCTTGTCATAAACCATCGGCTCCCCATTACTATCCAGTCCGGCCCAGCGATAACTCCAAATAGCTTCACGCGCGTATCCCTCTACAAATTCCGTCAAACCAGTGACACGATTCAAGTGAGGACTGCTTTCATTAATGTTATTATTGGTAATCTTGTTGGAGTTATGAGCAAAAATCCAGTTGACATTCCAATTGAAATTACGCAGTTTGAGAACATCAACTCCCAACTGGAGTTCAAATCCTTTGTTTGTCATATCAGCAGCATTAATTCTTGCGCTGGCATAACCCGTGGTCGGGTCAAGCAATGTACTTCCCAACAAATCATAACAAGAATTATTATAGTAAGTAAATGTTGCATTGATCCGGTCAAACAAGCCCAAATCCAACGATACATTTGTTGAACGATTTCGCTCCCAACGAAGTTTGGGATTGGGTGGCGTGCTCAAACGTACTACATAATCCCCGACAGCCGGTATGTATGTTCTTCTACCTACCATCACCGGAGTTGTACCACCTGAACGGTCAAAATTACCAGTCAACCCCCAAGAAGCACGCAACATCAAAGCAGAAATAAAATCGACATCAAAGAACTTCTCATTTTTCACATTCCAGTTGGCTCCCAATGCCCATATAGGATTACGGCGATATTTATCACTCACACCAAATAAATTCGACTTATCAATACGCATGCTACCACTCAATGTATAGCGGTTATCATATGTATATACTGCTGACAAGAAATATGAGATTTCTTTATTCAGCACATCACTGAAGCCATCGTAACTGGTAGAGTAATATCTATTTTTATCCCCGTTCCACCATGTCACACCATCCTGCAATGAAACAGCGTCAATAGGTTGCCATGACAGAATCTGGTCATCATACCCAAGTTTACGGTATTTCTCCATATAATAATGCCTGCTACGCATTTCAAAACCTGCAACAGCATTTACATAGTGCTGTTTATCCGCTCCGAAACTACGGTTCAAAGTAGCTCCGAATTTCAGGATCCAAGCATCTGTCGTTGCTTGCTGGTGATCAAGTATATCACTGTTAGGAATGTTATAAGTCAGTGTGTTTGTACTATTCGGAACTGCCATCGAGTTAATCAATGTACGGCCATCATAACTTTTCTTTGAGATAATGTTCTTGTGTGTACTCAACGATTTCTCATATTGATAATCGGCTGAAACGCTTAATCCGCTAATGATCTTGAAATCAGCTCCGACACGTACTTTATAATTCACTCCGTTTGTTTTATCATTCGCCATATCAACCTCATCCAACAAATTCTTTCCCTGATCGTAATAACCATACTGGGAAACCATCGTTTTAGAATATTCGTGGTTAAAGCTACTGTAATCAGCAATACGGTTATTATTTTCATCCAGCAACATCTGGAAAGGATACAAATTATAAATATCACTTGACAAAGAAGAATACCCGTTATCATTCTTCACAAAATTAGCGATTATATCCGAGCGCAGAGTCAGAAAAGGCAATATCTTATAAGATGTCCTTGAGTTGATATTAATAGACTGATTACTATCACCGATATAAGATGAATGCCCACCAATAAAACTACCTGACAAGAAGTAATTAACCTTATCGGTACCACCGGAGATAGAGAGCATATGATGTTGTTGCAAAGCACTGCGCAAGAGATTATCTTCAATCTGTTTACGATTATAATTGGTTGCCAATTTGCCCAGACGGCTGTCCATCGCAGCAAGTTGCTGTGCCGTCAAATCGTTCATATCATCCAGCGTATAGTCATTAATGATTTCCTGAGATAGAGAATATCCACTTTTACTATAACCAAAATAACCGGGGAAATAATAACCTCCTAAGAATGCCGTGCGGTCAAAATCTATTAATTGTTCAGAGTTTACCCGATGCAAATCATCGAAATCGGGTTGTGCGCTTACCTTTACATTGCCCGAATATGAAATGCGGAAATCATTAGCTTTCCCCTTTTTAGTTGTAATCACTACTACTCCGTTGGCTGCACGGGACCCCCAAATGGCTGCTGCCGCCGCATCTTTCAGTACTGTGATACTTTCTACCATATCCATATTTTCGGGAAGCTCTTCCACTTCAAAATCATCTACGATAAAAAGCGGTTTATTGCCCGAATTAAGAGATGCACCACCACGTATCCGATACTCATTATTATATACTGTCAATCCCGGGACAGCACCTTCCAATATTCCCTGTAAGGAGTTACTACTCCGTAATTCAATATCCTTACTATTAATGGTATTTACGGCTCCTGTCATATTATACTTCTTCATCACCTGATAACCTGTCACTACCACATCCTCCAATGAGAAGCTACTATTCGCAAGTCTGATATCCATTTTCGGGCTGGAACCGGGCATCTTCTGCTTGGTCTCATATCCGATATATGAGAAAACAAGTACGTCATTCTCTCCAATCTTTATCGAATAATTTCCATCAATATCCGTAATAGTAGCAATGTCCTTGTCTTTCACGCGTACATTACATCCTATTAACGGCTGTCCGTCATTCGCATCCGTCACCTTACCCGTAACCAGATGATGCTTGTCATCCTTTTGATCTCCGGTAGCCTGACGGCGAATCTGTATCATCTTACCGTTAATTTCATACGTCAGTGGTTGCCCTTTCAATATCACATTCAAAAGTTCGGTAACCGTCCTGTTCTGAAACTTTACTACTACCCTCTTCGTCAAGTCCACATCCTGCACGTTGAACCAGATGGAGTATCCCATACGTACTTTAACCTGCTCCAAGGCTTCTTTGACACTCAGGGTTTGCGTATCGGCATTTCCCGAATTTGACTGTGCGGAAATAGTAGTCGTCCCCACCGAAAATAGCAGGAAGAACAACAGTAACACTCCATGGAGACACCTGCATGGGAAATAAATGTTATTTAGGCAAAAAAAGCTCTTTCTTAATAAACTATTTACTTTATATTCCATATTTTTGTAATCTTCTTAATGTATTAATATCCAATTTACATTCTGAATCCGAACCGGTAGTGTTGGCGCATTATCGGTTCATCTTTTTAACATCGGCTCTCTCTTCATTTATCCATAGGCTATTATTTAATTGATATTCTTATTGATTATTATTTTATTATCTCTTATCTCGTAATAGATATCTCCGGAAGATGTGATTACATCCAGAATCTCGTATACACTTTCTTCATTACGGAAATCTCCGTAGTAGATATCCGCCGCAATCTCTTTATCAGCAATTTGAATAGTGACATTGTACGCCCGGCTCAAATCTTTCACAATCTGCGACAATGGTTCTTCATCGAAAAACAAAGTGTTGCGGAAAGTCTGGTTAGGAATCTGCATCTGGGGCAACAGTTTATCCGCCTTGGGTTCAACGGCAGTCAGAACCTCCTTTCTAGTTTCCGTCCACGAAACGTAATTCGCAGCCTTTACCTGACGAACATGAATATCGGAACTTCCCTTCACGATGACTGCCTGCTCATTAGGAACGATAACCTTCCCCCCACTTTTGGTATCATTCACAGCCACACTCAGGCTTCCCTCCAGTAAAGTGATTCGTTTTCTTTCATCCATCGAATAGGCTTTCATATTGAACTGTGTACCCAATACTCGTATGCGAGCCTCTCCCGCATATACTTCAAAAGGTATTTCCTTATTCTTCGTAACGTCGAAAAAGCCTTCTCCGTCCAGATAAATAACACGATTGATTTTCCCGAAATCTCCGGTATAAGTCAACTTAGAACCAGAGTTCAGCCATACAGATGTTCCGTCGGGCAACACTATTTTAGATTTAGAGCCTGCAGGCACTGTGACCTGCATACCGCCTGTAGCAGTATCCGCATCACTCAAAAGCATATGAATACCCATCCCGACCAGCAGAGCAACAACAGCCACCGAGGCATATCTCAAGACAGGCAGCCAAAAGCCGCTAACCCTTTTTTGCTGTATCCGCCTTCTCAGCCGTTTCCAAGAACGCATATTATCTTTCTCAAACAACCGTCTGTCCAACGCAATCGATTGAGCCTTAAGTAATACACAATAATCATTGTATAACTTCTTGTTGTCCTCAGAGGAATTATACCAGTTCAAAAGCTCATCCGCTTCCTTTTCTGTCAGATTGTTACTTAATTGACGAACAATCATTTCTTCAAGATTATCAATAGGCATAAATAGTATCTTTTTATCTAATGACGATAAAAGACTCATTAAAGGGTAGTCAAAAAGGAACTTTTTTTTAATTTATTTTGAGAAAAGTGAAAAGTAGATGCTCAGAATGAGCAGAAGATAAGGTTCCAGTTCTTTACGGAGAGTCGATAAGGCATTCTTTATGTGATACTTAACAGTATTTATAGATACACCCAGCTCTTCTGATATTTCAGCATAACTTTTACTCTCGTATCGGCTCAGATAGAAAACTTTTTGGCATTCTTCAGGAAGCAAGGCTATTTTTTCACTTATCATCACCTCCAATTCTTCCATAACATATCGTTCGAAAATATCCTCCTCGCGCACAAAACAACGGGAAGCAACAGATTCCAAATCCAGAAACAACTCATTTTTCTGCGTACGCAGATAATCTATACTATGATTACGAACAGCCTTCATCAGATAAGCCCTCAATGAAGATACGGGCAAAACTTCATTACGCTTTTCCCAAAGTGTAAAGAATACATCTTCTGCTACTGCCTCACTTATCTGTACATCTTGCACATATTGATAAGAAACAGCACACAAAAGGCTATAATATTCATTAAAAATGATACTAAAAGCTTTTTCGTTTCCCTTTTTCAGTTCTTCTTGCCATTTTTGCATCATAATGCAAAGAAAGTGATTTTTTTCATTTGCTGTGACATCAAATACAAAAAATCACCTTATCATCTGACAAAGAAGTAAAAAAGGCACTATCAAGTAGAAGTCCCAATATGCGGGAACCAGAACCGTATTCAGGCCCATACGTTGCAATTTCGGGAAGTTACAGATGCTTTACTTCCCGTTACATCTTGATTTTATCTATCATTTGATTTCAGTTTTCAATTTAAATCAAATGATAGTTCTCTTACCTTGTACTCTATAAACGTAGTATTCAGTTGGTCTTCCCCCCCAAAAAACTATAAAACATACTGCACTTTCAAATATTTGCAGTAACTTTGCAAATATAAGAATGAACCATGTCTATAATAGAGCAACTTGTACAAAAGAAATTCATTGCCACACAAGGATTGTCTGACTGGGAAGAACAGCAGCTACAAATGGCAGCCAGGGAAGGAACAGCCGTGCGTATCCGCAACGGTATATATGCCTCTGTTGATGCCCTAGCCGACACAATGATTGATATCAGCTTGATTGTGCCGGGTGGAATTCTCTGCCTCTGGTCAGCCTGGGCTGTCCATGGTTTGACTACACAGATTCCAAACGCATATTATGTCGCTATCGAACGAAGCAGAAAAGTAACAGTTCCGCAAGATCCAGAGTTCAAATTAGTATATCAGTCAAGTCAATTTCTTTCTATCGGTGTCATTCATCAATTAATTCAAGGATATGACATTACGCTATTTGACGTAGAACGTTGCGTATGCGATGCAGTGAGATACCGAAAAAAGGTGGGGATGGACGTAATGGCAGAGATATTGCAAACTTATTTAAAGCGTCCTGGCATAAACTTGTCCAAGTTAATAAATTATGCTGCACAACTCAGAATCAGTTCCACTCTAAAAACATATTTAGAAGCATGGCAATGAAAAAAGTACATAACTATGGGCAATCAGTAAAAGCCAAATTACTCAATATAGCCAGAAAAGAGAGACAACAATACCAGCTTTTGTTGACACGTTATTTACAAGAGCGTTTCTTGTACCGTCTTTCAATAAGTCAGCATCGGAAACATTTTCTGTTAAAAGGTGGTGCCCTGCTTTATGCCCATGAACAATTTTATGCAAGACCGACTCTTGATATTGACTTCATGGGCTCTTGCATCAACAACGATAGAGAATCCGTACAACTGGTGATGAAAGAAATTTGCGAAATTACATACGAACAAGACGGAGTAATATTCCTAAGTGAAACGCTACAGATATCAGAGAAAACAAATATCCCGGCATTAGAATTACATTAACAGCTACACTTGATTCTGTACGGCAGGATATGACTATGGATATTGGATTTGGTGATGTCGTCACGCCATGTCCAGCCGAACTTGATTATCCGATGTTGATAGATGGTTTTCCCGAAACATCTCTGATGGCATATTCTCTTGAAACGGTGGTAGCCGAGAAATTTCAAACGATGGTTGTAAGAGCCACTTCAAACAGCCGCATGAAAGATTTCTATGACTTATATATCATTCTTAAGAACCATCAGTTTAACGTATCCATATTACAAGAAGCCATCCAAGCCACTTTCGCCAATCGCCAAACTGAATATGATCCGGATAACATAGTCTTTACAAATACTTTCTGTACAAATAATGAGTTGTCTACACGGTGGACAACATTCATGAAGAAACTAAAGATAAACACTCCACATACGTTCATTGAAGTTATGGACTATATTCAGAAACAACTAAAACCATATTGGGAAAACTTGGCAGGAAATGAGACTGACTGATTCTGAATAGGTAATCCGCAGAAAAAGTTACGACAATAAAAAGAAGGAGCACAAAAGATTGAACTCCTTTTCTATCGGGCAGGTTACAGATATTTTACTTCCCGTTACATTCGGCTTTAATCATAATATCATTTTCCGTTTTATCATCTTTTTCTTCATTAGTTTCTGCTTCCAATCGGCTCAACAGATATAATACATTCTCAAGATGTATATAGTTAGCCCGACTCATTTTCCTAAATTGCCAACTATTTTTGGTTGTATCTATTACGCAATTAATCAAACTACCTACCGCATCGGCACCTTGCTGACGATTAGCATTAGAAAAGGAGATAGAAAATCCATATAATTTAGAAAGCATAATAATAAACTCAGTACAAAACCTCTAAGATTAACCTATAACTATAATATATGTTCAAAGGGTTCACCAGTTTCACCTTTAGATGAACAACTATGAATCAGCCACTTATGGGTGAAACGGGACATCAAATATAAAGTATTCGTTCTTCACTCCCTTCACATCTCAAAATTTGCCTTACAACGTTTATTGGCCATATAGCCCCAATGTGTTGGGCATATAGTTCCAACGTCTTGGATATATAGCTCCTGCGCCTTGGGCATATATGCCCAACAACTCAGATATTAACACCTTAGGGATAGAGTATTAATACCTGATAGTTCAAATGTTAATACTTAACGGAATATTTGCTATGAGCATATTTCATTTTGCTATAAGCATATTCGTTTTTGCTTATAGCATATTTATTTTAGCTCATAGCATATTTGAAAAAAGCAAGGTGAATGGAGTGAAGAACGAATACTTTATATTAGATGTCCCGTTTCACCCATAAGTCACTGATTCCTAATTATCCATCTAAGGGTGAAAGCTGTGAATATCCGTTTTTATACTTTTAGAATAGATCCACATAGGCTATTATATTTTGAGACTTTGAGCTCGTGAAACATTTATTCCAACTCCTCTTCCCCTGAAAGAGATACGTCCGGAAGAATTCGGGCTGGATTTCATCCGTAAAAGACTACAAATATTCTTGTCCGGTATTCAGGAATATTATTTTTTTCGTATTTTTGTCTCATAGAACATTACGTTCTTTATAGATTCGATTTATATATGTACCCATATTCGTACGTAAAAGAATAGACCTTTGTTAATTTTATCATTTATGTTAAGTTATAGAATTTCATTTTTAATACTATCGTGTTTTTTCACGTTTGCATCTTCATACGCCCAGTATTTTAAGAAGATAGGAATGAAAGACGGTCTTTCCTCTCTTTCGGTAGTTTCTATATATCAGGATCCACTTGGCAGAATGTGGTTCGGAACAACTGAGGGATTAAATATTTATAACGGTAATAAGATTTCGCGAATAACCAAGTACCAATCTTTGGTTGAAGGGAAAGTGGAGACAAAAAACTTACGCGGGAATGTTTCGCAAATCCTTGGTGATGGAAAAGAAAGAGTCTTTATAATAAACAATAATACACTACTTGAATACAACTTATTGAAAGACAAGTTTACGGAAATCTCTTCAAATGGCGTGAGAACAATGAATTTCTATGAAGGGAAATTATATTATTTTGTAAAAGATTCATTGATGTCGTATGTTCCCGACTGTCCGATTTCGTTTCAAAAAAGATACGACATTCCTTATATAACTTGCATGGAGTACAAATCGGGAATTTTTTATATAGGAACGAAGAACGGACTTTTTAGGGTAAAAGACGAAAAAGTGGAATGTATATTGCCCGATATCGAAATCTACAAGATTTTTCAAAGTTCGTCAGGCGAATTCTGGGTGGCATCGCGTATGAATGGCCTGTATCGCATAAAGGCCGATGATAAGATAATTGAAGAAACCATCTCTCCCTCAAGAGTGGTTAGTCCGCAAATTCGCGAGTTTGTGGAAGATAACCGAAAACGAATCTGGTTTGGCACATTCGATGGGCTTCAGATGTATGATCCCGAAAAGGATGAGTATAAAGTTTATCGTGCGGAAAACATAGCCGGTACGCTTGAACACAACTCCGTCTTTTCTCTTTATAAAGACATTCAGAATACCATTTGGGTGGGAAGTTACTATGGAGGAGTCAACTATTTCAATACTGAGTTCGATCTTTTTTCTTATTATCGTAACAACAATAGTAAAGATGGCAGGAACCTGAGTTTTCCTATTGTCGGACAAGTCTTTGAAGACCGAGAACATAACTTATGGATTGCTACTGACGGGGGAGGTATAAATGTATATAACAAACAAAATGGCTCGTTTACCTATTTTGACGCATCAATGCCAAATTCCATTCTTCATAACAATGTCAAATCCATGGCATACGACAATGAGAGAGATTGTGTATATATAGGAACATATACCGGCGGCTTAAGCAAGTATGACAGGAAGACAAAGACTTTCTATAATTATCTGGAACATAGCACAAAAGAGAAATCTCCCAGCGACAGGATACATTGCTGTAAATATCATGACGGCATTTTATACATCACTGCCACCAATGGTTTCTGGACTTTAGATGTGAAGACAAACGTTTTTTCGATAGTGGATTATCATGCCGATATAATCTCTATGGAAATAGATCAAAATGATAACATTTGGCTGACTTCCAAGGAGAATATATATCTTTACAATATCCGTACCTCGGAATTTATCAGGCTGTACGGACTGGAAAACAGATTACCCAAGCATATCAGAATAACCAAAGTGTTACCTGCCAAGAAAGGGAATAATCTCTATATATCCACCTTGGGGGCAGGCTTTTTCTCTTATGACATGGGCTCAAAGACATTGAAGCAATATCTTCATGAAGAAAACGGGTTGTTGAGTAATTTCTGTTACAACATCGCTGAAACAGAGAAAGGAGATGTCTTTATTACAAACGATAAGGGATTTTCCATTTTTATGCAGGATGAGAGGTTGGTGAAGACTGTAGATTTCCAAGCTGATAAAGGAATGATTTCTACCGTTATAGACGTATGCGGCATATATGTGTCGCCCAATGATGTAGTGTATATGGGAGGAGTAGGTGGCATGATGTCTTTGGATTATAAAAAATATAAGACTGTACAGAATTCAATAGGAGACGACTTTTTCCACTTAGAGACCCTGTATATCAATAATAGTCCGATATCTCCTTCGGACAATAGTGGCATATTGAGCAAGACATTAGCGTATACCGACGAGATTAACCTTAAACACAACCAGAACAACATATCTTTTACCTTTGCCAATTCCAATTATATCGGTTTAGCCCACACGACTGCATATTACTATATGCTTGAAGGTTTTGATAAAGGATGGGGTACTACAGAAAGCACAAATATAAACTATACAAATATCCCGCCCGGAAAATATAAGCTTATAATCCGCAAGGTAGGCAACAAACTTGGCGGAGCGGGAAAAGATGAGATCTCCCTTTTCATAAACGTCTCTCATCCGTGGTATGCAAACATCTATGCATATATCATATATTTTGTGATAATCATCGCTATATTTTATAGTTATTGGCGTATAAGTTTGACGCGTCAAAAGTTAGCCTTGTCATTAGAGAACGAAAAACGCGAAAAACAGCGTATAGAAGAAGTGAACAAGTTGAAACTACGTTTCTTCACAAACATATCCCACGAGTTTCGCACCCCTCTCACCTTAATTATGGGGCAGCTCGAGACCTTGATTCAAAATGAAGGATTGTCGCTATCAGTACAGCGCAAACTGCAACGTATATACAAGAACAGCCTTAATATGCGTAACCTGATAACCGAACTGCTTGATTTCCGTAAACAAGAACAAGGCTATCTGCAGTTGAAAGTAGAAAAGTACGACTTGGTATCATTTGTCCGTGATATATTTGATTCATTCAAGGAATATGCCGACAAACGTGGTATAGAATATAACTTTTATCATACAAGCCAAAATATTGAGGCATGGTTTGACGGGATACAGTTACAAAAAGTAATATTCAATTTACTCTCGAATGCCTTTAAATATACACCTGTCAATGGTAATATAAGCATAAAAGTGGCTTCATCGCACGAAATGCTGGAAATAGAAGTAAAAGATAACGGCTGTGGCATTGCTTCCGAATCAGTAGATAAAATCTTTAACCGTTTTTATCAGGCGGACAATGCTCCGAAAGAACCGTTGAGAGGTACCGGCATAGGCCTTGCATTGACAAAAGGCATTGTCGAGTTACACAAAGGACGCATAGAGGTGAATAGCGAGGTGGACAAAGGCAGTACATTCAGAGTGCTATTGCCGGCGGGTAACTCACATTTTACCACTGAAGAATTGAATTTGAAAGAGAAACGACTCTTAACGGATGCCGTTTCAAATGATATTTCCGTTGAACTTGATGATGAAGTCTCTACTACGGTTCCGGAAAATGAGATTTCGGATGATATCCCAGTAAAACCAGTAATGCTCATAGTAGAAGATGACGATGACATTCTTACGATGCTCGAAGAAATATTCATGCCCGTATATAAGGTTTTCAGTGCCCGCAATGGTGCCGAAGGGTTTGATATGGCACAAAAACTGTATCCTGCCATCATTCTTAGTGATGTAATGATGCCCATTATGACAGGCAAAGAGATGTGTTATAAAATAAAAAACAGTCTCGAGTTATCACATATACCTGTGGTCCTACTCACCGCACAGACATCCGAAGAGCATACTGTAGAGGGATATATGTTCGGCGCAGACGATTATGTCACCAAGCCATTTAATGTAAAGATGCTGATGTCCCGTTGTAACAGTCTGGTTAAAAACCGCCGTTTAATATTTGAAAACCTTAGAAATATTCAGATTGAAGACAAGGGAGTGTCGGTTGTTGCCAATGTTACAGACTTACAATTCGTAGAACAGGTAACTGAAATCATAAAGAAGAACTTTGATAATCCGGAGTTTGATATGAATGTATTGGCTTCTGAAGTGAATATGGGTAGAAGCAAACTTTATATACGAATAAAAGAAGCAACGGGTATCACGCCAAACGAATTCACCTTACACATAAAACTTAAAGAAGGGTTGAAAATGCTTAAGGAATCTCCTACACTTAACATTTCTGAAATTGCTTACAGGCTGGGCTTTACTTCACCTCGTTATTTCAGCAAATGCTTTAAGGACTTTTACGGAGTCACTCCTCAAGCGTATAGGAAAAAAAATGAGAATTTGTAATATCATACATATGTAATAAAAGTTTTTCGTACTATTTTATCATAAACAAAATACAATAGACGCAAATCCAAAATGTATAAGTCGGTTAATTTTGCGTTGTTTATTAACGTGTACCAACTTTATATTTATTATTTATGAGAATCAAATGGCACATATGCCTTGTTACGGCATTGACACTTTGTGTTGCTAATTCATTGAATGCTTCAGAATCATTTCATTTAAGTGATGTAAAAAAGAGCCATGGACTGAGTTTTAAAACATTACCCAAAGTCTGGGATGAAGGTATTCCATTAGGTAATGGCATTATGGGTACCTTGATATGGCAAAAGGGAGACGTATTACGCTTGTCTCTAGATAAAGCCGATTTGTGGGATTTACGTCCAGTCGAGGAGTTTGAGTCTTCACAATATTCATACGGATTTATATGCGATGAAGTTATTGGCAAGAAAGACATATCACGTGTAGACAAACTCATAGATGCACGTACTAGAGAAGATGTGGCTCCTACAAAATTACCAGCAGGTGCTTTGGAAATACCAGTTTCTTGTTTTGGTGAAGTAGAACGTGTCGCATTGGATTTGCATACCGCCGTATGCACCATAATCTGGGAAAATAGGGTTGAAGCCCAATTCTTTACAAATGCGGTTGACAAGATAGGGTATTTCAGATTTATCAATCTGCCTCGGGAACTACAATTCAAATTTGTACCTCCATGCTTTCAAGAAGATAAAAAAGAAGTAGAGCATATAAAAGACAATAATGGTCAAAGTCTTCTTACACGCCTTGGTTATCAAACAGGCAAGGTCTTAAGGACTGGTAACAGCATTGTTTATAATCAGAAAGTATATGGCGATATTTCATATTCCGTAGCCTTAAACTGGATAAATATATCAGATAGCATAGTCGAGGGGCGTTACGCACTTACAACTCACGGGACTTGGTATAGCGAATCTTGTAAGGCTGATAAATTCTTAAAGCAAAATTCAAAATCTTACGAAAAGGCTTTGGCTGAACATCAGGAATGGTGGAAGAACTACTGGTCGGAGTGCGAAATAACCCTGCCGGACGATAAGACACTTGAACGCCAGTGGTATCTGGAAATGTATAAATTCGGTTCCGCCTCACAAAAAGGTGCGCCGCCTATCTGTTTGCAGGCTGTATGGACAGCCGACAATGGTCAGACTCCGCCATGGCGTGGAGATTTTCATAATGACTTGAATACACAACTGAGTTATTGGCCCGGATATGCAGCGAATCACATTGAAGCGAGTTCCGTATTTACGGATTGGTTATGGAAAATAAAGGACAACGGTGAAAGGTTTACAAAAAAGTTCTTTGGCGTTACCGGCTTGAATATACCTGGCATTGCAACTTTGGAAGGCAAAGCCATAGGCGGATGGAGTCCTTATTCTCATCAACCTACAGCCAACGGATGGTTAGCCCATCATTTTTATCTTCAATGGAAATATACTGCCGACAGTATGTTTTTAAAGGAACGGGCTTATCCGTGGATAAAGAATGCAGCCTTGTTTTTTGATAATATATCTATAAAAGATGAGTATGGCCTTCGCAAACTCCCTTTGTCTTCTTCGCCGGAGATTAATGACAATCGGCTGGATGCATGGTTCCGGCAGACAACGAACTATGATTTGGCTGCGATTCGTTTTGTGTATGGAGCGGCAATAGAAATGGCCAATGTATTGGGTCTGAATGAAGACGCAGAACATTGGAAAAAAATGCTTGAAGAATGGCCGGATTTTGCTGTAAACGAGACAGGACTTTTGATTGCCCCCGATTTTCCCTTCAAAGAGTCGCATAGGCATTTGTCCCATTTATTAGCCTTTCATCCGTTAGGACTTTTAGATATCTCACAAGGAAAAGACGTGGAGAAACTTATTAGACGTTCTATATATAATGTAGAGGAGCAAGGCACATCGGCATGGTGTGGATACACTTATGCTTGGTTGGCCAATATGAAGGCGCGTGTATTTGACGGTGATGCAGCTTCAAAAGCCCTACATATTTTCATAAAGGCATTCTGCGCTCCCAACAGTTTTCATCTGAATGGAGACCAGACAGGAAAAGGCTATTCTTCTTTTAAATATCGTCCTTTTACCCTTGAAGGTAATTTTGCTTGCGCCGCAGCCATTCAGGAAATGCTTCTACAAAGTCACACAGGAGTTATAAGAGTATTCCCAGCTCTGCCTGAAAGCTGGAAGAATGCTTCATTTAAGAAAATGCGTGCAATGGGCGGTTTCCTGGTCAACGCTGATTATTCGGATGGTAAGATAGCAAGAATTGAGATATATTCAGAAAATAAAGGTGAATTACGCCTTTTTAATCCGTTCACCCAAAAGATAGAGATAAAACAGATGATTCCGGGTGAGACTTTTATACTTGAATAATAGTCGGATTCGTCCTCAGTTTCATGTAATGATACAGCCGTTGTCACCTCGCTGACAGAATCTTGCCAGTAAAGTGGCAACGCTTTGCCGACAAGGTGGCAACAGAAGTACCATTCATATTGCCCCCACGTTAAAATAGTTTGCCGGACAATAAATGTATATGATTGAAATGATTGTATCATATTCTTAAAGCCTCATTTCGATAGTTTTGCAGCAAAATTTTTATTGTTAATTTTAAATGGTAATGTAAGATGAAAAAAAATGTTGTAGTTGGTTTGAAAAGGACTTTGAAAAGGTCCTCCGGAGTTTTCCTGTGTATGCTCACATTAGCATCGTGCTCCAAAACCGAGAATATCTTTAATTTTGATAAAGGAAACGGGAATACTCAAGACAAGGGATATATGGTGGCAAACTTCGAGTCGGAAAACATGACTCCGTGCATATTCCGTTTCGGCAATAATATCGGTGCAGCGAAGAGAGGCCAGGAAATAGACCTGAATTTCAAGCCGCGTTGGGTTTATTCACATGAAGTGGTTGCCAACCCGGTAAAGGATGAAGCCAACAATTCGGAACGTGTATTGAAATACACATCTATGGAAGTTCGTAATTTTGGTATCAAGATTCGTTTCCCTGAAACATATGCACCAACAGACATCAAGAATGTACAGTTCAAATTGTTCCAACCTTCCAATGTGTTGGGTAAAACAACATGGAATAACACTCCCGCTGCTACTGAACAGAACGTGTGTGTGAAATTACTTTCGAAGTTTAATGCCGTTTGTGATTTCCGGGAGGATGACGGTGTGTTACTTAACAGGGGAGCCCAACCATTCAATCAGGAAGGAGAATGGGTTACGTTCAAATTTGATTTCACTAAACAGTTGTATGGCAGTGCGGCATATACAAAGTTGAACGACGGAATATGCGGTATCGCTATTTTGCCAACATATGGTTCCGACACAACATTGGCAGAAGACAATACTTACTGCTGTTATATCGATGACATTACATTAAACGTAAAAGACGAAGAATAATAGATTATGCGCACTATTCTTATTTTGTTGTCTGCTTTCATGATAACCTCTTATAGTAGAGGTGAAACCAAGCAACAGGCCATAGAACGATTACGTGACGAATTGTCGTCTTTACAATATGATGTGGATGAAGCATACAACGATTCCGTATGGCAATTGCTTGACGAGACCGGACGTTTTACTGATTTGCGCAGTAAGGAGAATAAAATAATAGAGGGTGGATATACTTCCAGCTCGAAGATGAGTCATTGCACATTTATTAATAATGTCACTGATGAAGCTTTTAGCAGATTGAATAAACTCACTTGCCAATATCGTGGGAAAAACATTAACCTGGCTTCTGACTCCTTACAACTGCTTTTAAAAAGTATATTGTTTTATGGACAATTGGAAACAGATAGAAACGACAAGACTCCGGGACGTTTCCATGCCTCTTGTTTCGCTATTCCACGGAATGCGTTGACTGTTTATTTTTCTCTTTTACCCTTAATGGACAGTATAGAGAATGGTACTTACAATAACAAATTAGTATCCGATGCAAGGAACAAGTTAATCGATGTAGGTTTCCAGTCGTGGACACAGCCATCAAGAAACGACTCTACAGACAATAATGTGGTTTCTGTAGAAAGGTTCCGCAAGCACGTATGGTGGGTTGGCGGTAATGCACTCGACTATCGTCCGCTTCTTGAGGCAGCCTTAGCTATGAAGTCTATTCCGATGATAGACGTTCTTGCGGAAGTTACGTTAAAATCATTTTCAGTCGTTTCGCAAACTACGTTTGATGAAGCTTTTTGGACTGAGGGCATGACTGCCGACGGTGCCGGTTGGGGACATGGTATGCAGTGTCTTGTCTGGGGATATCCGATTGATGGAATGAAAGGAGCATTTGGCATATTAAAAGCTTTGAGAAAAACCCCTTGGGTTGAGACACTGTCACCGGAAGCTGTTGATGTGGTTATGAATTATATACGCGGTTCGGCATTTTATCATTGTAAAGGAATTATCCCTCCTCTTTTGGACCGTGGAAATATGACACGTGCCAAGAACCGTAAAGGAAACATACCTTCAGTATCTTTAGCTTCCATACTATTGAAAGACTGGAGAGAGGTATTGACTGAAAAACAGATTAAAGAGTTGGAACAGTTCGTTTCCGAATCTTCTGAATTTGACATACAGATGGCCGGATATCCGGCAGGGAACTATCATGGAGTACGTTATTTTTATAACAATGATGATGTTATAAAGAAAACCAAGGACTATTATCTGTTTGTGAATATGGCATCATATAGGGTAGATGGTCTGGAAAGTGCATATCCCGGTGCTGCCGGTTTCAATTTCTACAGTGCCGACGGTGTCACACTTTTCCAAAACAGCGGTGATGAATACCGGAATATTTTAGGAGCAATGAAGATGACTGCGTGGCCGGGTGTCACTACCAGACAGACTCCTGTACCATTGAAACCTATTATGAATTGGAGAGGATATACAAGCCTTTACGACTTTGCAGCCGGAGCAACCGATGACGAAAGTGATTTTGCCGCAGGATTCATTTATAGGAAAATAAATGCCAATAACAAACAAAATCCCGATACTCTCGGAATTGGTGATGTGAACAATACGATTTATGGAGTAAAGGCAAATAAGGCATATTTCATGTTCGATGACCTGTTTATTGCTTTAGGCGCAGGGATAACCAATCTTCAGCCGGAGCTTGAAGGTGACATTACCACTACCATAGACCAGACTTTCAGTATGAAGCCCCCGACAGGCTGGAGCGAAGAAAGAAAAACCGTAAAATCTTGGAATCCTTACAAAGGGACTGAAAATGAATGGGTGAAACATGGCTATTTCTCTTATTATGTATATCCCGAACAGACCTCCGGCCGTGTAAGTGCCGCAAGGGAAGTTAAAATGACGGATTGGAATAAGCTATGCAAGAATAATACCGAACCGGAGACAGAAGTTCCGGTATTCATAATGGAGATAAATCATGGACAAAGAGTATTCAACGGCAAATACGCTTATCTGGTTAATTGCGGCAATACTATTCCGGAAAGTCTTCCCAAGATATTAAGTAATACGGTAAATGTACAAGCGGTAGAAAGTGCAAATGGCAGGAAAATAGGTATAGTCTCATATAATACAAGTGAAAAAGAAGTTACATCTTCAATAGGTAGATTCAATATAGATATCAAGGCGGCTTTGTTGGTGCAACAGTTAGGTAATGATAAAATACGTATCTCCATTGCAGATGCCATGATGAATAAGGATAACGACACTTTAAGAATCAAGACTACTCTTCCCGTAACCGGTAATGAAGTACGCAAATTACAAGATGGATGGAACGAAGTAGCGGTGAAAATGCCCGCAGAACCGGAACATGGGAAACCGGTATCGGTAGTTCTTGGATATAAATAACATCTGTACAACTGTATGAATCATATTCTTAAGGTGTAAAAATTGTCCGTTGGATAATATATACATCAACAGATTTGGATAATATCACCATAATCTGTCAGCTATATGTTTCCTTTGCATTGTTGAAAAGAAATTTTAGTGAATATTTTATAAAGGTTTAATTTTAATTCTAAAAAAGAAAACTATGAAGCAAAAAACATGGTTCTTAAAATGTTTCGGTGCTTTCTGTTTTATTTGGATGTTGTTCTCTGGTGCCGATGTTACGGCTGCAGAGCACTCGATAGAACAGAATCTGCAGGTTTCCGGAGTTGTTTCCGATACCAAGGGTGAAACATTAATCGGAGTAAATGTCTTTGTAAAAGGAACAACCATAGGTGTGATTACTGATATCGATGGAAAGTTCTCATTGAATGTCCCATCCAGAAAATCAATTTTGGTTGTATCGTTTGTCGGCTATCAGACAAATGAGTTTATTGTAGGCAATACAAATGAGTTCAAAATTGTATTGGAAGAGGAAGTCAATTCGCTCGACGAAGTCGTGGTGGTGGCATACGGCGCGCAGAAGAAACAGACTGTCACCGGTTCCATTACGATGATGAAGAGCAGCGAGATCCTCGAGACTCCTGCTGCCAATGTGACAAATGCCTTGACAGGTAAGTTGCCCGGTGTCATCACCCAACAGCCAGGTGGGCGTCCAGGTGAAGATGCTGCCGAAATTTATATCCGTGGTGTCGGCACTTGGAACGATTCCAAGCCTCTTATCATCATTGACGGTATAGAGCAGGAATCCTTCTCCCAGATAGATCCCAACGAAATCGAAAGCCTTTCTGTATTGAAAGATGCTTCTTCTACAGCCGTATATGGTATTCGTGGTGCAAACGGCGTTATACTCATCACTACGAAAAGAGGTAATATGGGAAAACCGAAAATCTCGCTTACGGCCAACTGGGGTTTGCAGGTTCCTACTGCTGTTCCCGAATTTCTCGGTTCTTACGAACACCTGCTACTACGCAAGAAAGCATACGAAAATGACGGGTTCAACCCTGCTGCCGAAGAACCGACTTTGCTATCGGACGAAGCGCTCGAAGGTTTCCGTCTCGGACAGGATCCGTATCGCTATCCTAACGTCAATTGGTATGACGAGGTTATCAACAAGAGTGGTTCTCTCCAGCAACAATATAATATCAATGTGACAGGTGGTACCAAGATTGTGAAATATTTCATCTCTGTAGGTTATCTCCACCAAGATGGTATCTTTAAATATCAAGATCTTCAGGAGGAATACGATCCGAGCATCTACTTTAAGCGTTTCAACTTTCGTTCCAATATAGACCTGACTATTAACAAATATCAGACACTTACCGCTAATATTTCAGGTCGTACGGAAGAAATGAACGGTATCGCCGGCGCAAGTGGCGCAAGCAGTGGCAAGGGAGGATTCTTTGCAGGAATTATAGCGAAAGAACCTTGGCGTCATCCCATAGCCAACCCCGACGGATCCATGGGTGCAGTGTCCGGTAGCGCAAACCCTATTGCATCTCTTGCTTTCGGAGGATATGAAAATTCCAAAGTAAACTATTACGATATTATCGGTACTTTGAAAAACGACCTAAGCTTTATCACTAAGGGATTGAGTTTCGACCTGTCGATTTCATTCAATAACAGATATGGTTCCACTAAGAAGTATTCCGATGCTATTGACACATATTATTACGATCCTCTTGCAGAAAGATACGATCAAATAACAGACGACACTCCATTCAAATTTAGTAGCGAAACCAATATCTCCCCCATGCGTCGCACTAATCTTCAGTTGAAACTTGCATACGGACGGGGATTCGGACTTCACAATGTGAACTCGGTACTAGTGTATAACCAACAGAAGACCACTTCCGGCTCCGCTATCCCAAGTGCATTGATGGGATATGCCGCACGTGTGGAATATGGCTATGCCGACCGCTACTTAGCTGAATTGAGCATCGGTTACAACGGTTCGGAGAATTTCGCTCCCGGACATCGGTTCGGTATATTTCCTTCCGGTTCGTTGGGTTACGTCATTTCCGAAGAACCATTCATGAAGAAAGTGAAGAAGTTCCTACCTTACCTTAAATTGAGGGGGTCAATAGGTCTTGTGGGTAACGACAAAGGACAGGCCCGTTTCTTGTATCTGGGACAATATGATAAGATTGGCAATTCGGGCGGTGGCGGTATCCCGAGTTTCGGTTTCGGAACAACAAGCCCTTCTTCTGCAGGTGGTATAAGAGAAACCCGTGCCGGAAATGAGAACCTTACTTGGGAAACAGCATTGAAATCGAACGTAGGTATCGAAGGACGTTTGTTCAAGGATAACCTTCTTTCGTTCTCCGTAGATTTCTTCAAGGAACACCGTAAAGATATCCTTATGCAACTTAACTCTGTTCCTACCATCATAGGTGTGGCTGCACCGTATGCCAACGTAGGAGAGACGAAGAACTGGGGGTATGAAATAGACCTGACACACCGCAATAAGATAGGCAATGTGGGTTATTATGTCAAGGGCAACTATAGCTTCGCACGCAACAAGGTGATATACAAGGATGACCCAATAAACAAGCCCGACTATCAGAAAGAAGCGGGCTACCGCATAGGCCAGTTCAGGGGATACGAGGTACTGGGCTTTTTCCAAAATGAAGAGGAAATAAAGAACTCGCCCGACCAATCTACTCTCGGCGGTCCAATCATTCCCGGTGACTTGAAGTATCGCGATGTGAACAACGACAAGGTGATAACCGAGGAAGACAAAGTTCCTATCGGATACGCCCGCATTCCGGAAATAATGTATGCCGTCACTCCGGGCATCACATGGAAAGGTCTTGAAATTTCCGCTATGTTCCAGGGAGCCGCCAACGCATCTATATTCTTTACCGGAAATGCAGGCTTTGAGTTTGGAGGCGGAGCCGGTGGCGGCCAGGTCTCCAAGACACACCAGAACTATTGGACACCGGAAAATCAGAATGCATCATATCCTTCGCTTCATAAGAATGCAAAACACAGTAATAAGAATATCAACTCGTTTCATCTGAAGTCGGGCAGCTATCTTCGTTTGAAGAACATCTCCGTCTCCTACAACTTCCCGTCGAAGATATGCAAAAAGATACACATGGAAGCATTAAAGATATATCTGAATGCAAGCAACCTGTGTACGTGGTCTAAGATAGACAATTTCGACCCGGAAGTAGTAAACGAAAGCGGTGATGTGTATCCACAGCAGAGTGTATATAATTTAGGTGTAAACATTAATTTCTGATCAGACTATGAATTTAAAGAAAACTATATTCGTATTCGGGGCAAGTTTGTTTATGGCCTCATGTACGGACTTGTTCAACCCCGACCAGCTCAATATGGCTCCGAAAGACAACTTGAACGAGACCAAGATTTTTACCGACTACAACCTGTTTCGCCAGTATGCTGATCATACATACTCCTATATGCCCGGACATCTTGCCAGAATGTGGTGCGGACCTGTTTCCGAACTTGGTGACGAATCACGCAACAATGGTGTAGGTACACAGACTCCGCCGTTTAATACCGGAGCATGGGGTGGCAGTAAAGACGATCCGGGAGCAGCGGAAATAGCTGATATGTGGGACAATCTTTATGTGGGAATCCGCAAAGCGAACATGTGTCTTAACAACATAGATAAGGTTACGAATTTCCCAGAGGGTATAAAAGACCGTTATATCGGTGAAATGCACTTCTTGCGTGGATTCTTTTATTTCGAGCTAATAAAGCGTTGGGGTGGAGTACCTATCGTACCGCAAAACGTCAATTTGAACGAAGAACTCGACTTACCCCGTAATACGTATGATGATTGTGTGGAGTATATAGTCGAGGAGTGCAATGCTGCAGCCGCCATATTGCCGGAAAAACATGCGGATTACGACAACGGTAGAGCAACAAGAGGTGCCGCACTTGCCTTAAAGTCGAGAACATTGCTTTATGCAGCACGCCCATTACATAATCCCAACGATGATGTGACGAAATGGGAAGCCGCCGCAAGGGCTGCAAAGGATGTCATCGATTTGGGAATATACAAACTACATCCCGAATACGAGAAACTGTTCTTTGAGCCTATATGCGACGAGGTGATATTGAACCGTCCCCGCAGCAGAATTAACGGGTCAAACGGATTCTATGTTTCAGGCGGTAATCATAGCAGTTGCGGCATCATTCCCCGTTTTTATATGACTACCAGACATAATGGTTGGTGCCAGGATTTTGTCACACAGAATATGGTGGACAAGTTTGAAGACAGCAAAGGTTATCCCATAGACCATGAAAATTCCATTTATGACAAGAACAATCCATACGTCAATCGCGACCCTCGCCTTGACAAATGTATCTTACGCGACGGTCGTATGTGGTGTGGAGTTGAAACGGAGTTTTGGATAGATGAAGACGGGAAGTACGGTTTGGACAAGGCTACTCAACATACAAACAGATTGGGGTACACCTGCATCAAGTATTGGCCTGACGGATTTTTACGTTATGGCGGTTCCACCACTTATCTCAATTACATCTTCTTCAGATATGCAGAGATACTACTCAACTTCGCCGAAGCACAGAATGAGGCCGGTGGTCCTTCAAGTTCGCTTGACGGTTTGTCTGTACGCAAAGTCCTTACAGATCTTAGGAAACGTGTAAACCAAGTGCCCATACCTGAAGATATTTCCGACACAAGGGAGACAATGCGTAAAAGGATATGGAACGAGCGTGCTGTGGAGCTCTGTTTCGAAGAACATCGTTGGTACGACGTGATTTCATGGCACAAAGGTGTAGAGTTCTTCGACGAACAGAAGATTTACGGTATGAACATCACCAAACATTCTGATGGTTCGAAAACGTACGAGACATTTGAATACCAAGACCCGACGTTCAAAGAACATATGCACCTGTACCCCATTCCATACGACGAGGTGTACAAGAGCAAAGTCTTGAAACAAAATCCGGGATGGCCGGGATATGAAGAATAAGCAAACCGAATAAAAAATAATATGAAAACAAGACATTTAATATATTTTTTGGGACTTATGGGTGTGTTGTACGGCTCCGCTGTACAGGCACAGAACAAGAAGTCGCAAACGGTGACCGTGGAAGGCGTCGTAGTAGACGAGAACAACAAACCGGTTGAAGGGGTCGTTGTTAAGGTACAAGAAAAGAGGATAGAATCGCTTACCGGAAAAGACGGACATTTCTATATGCTCGTTGATCCTTTCGACGTACTGGTGGTAGACGTAGACGGCTACCGTCCCATTGTCACCCCAGTAATGGGCAAGGATTCGCATACGCTGAAATTGGAGAAATTCCTCCACCATGAGAATGAAATGGTGGGCGTGGCATACGGTGAACAATCCAAACGTTCCATAACTTCGGCCATATCATCGATAGGTGTCGGCGAGATTTCCAAAAACTCGGTGACAAGCATACAGCAGGCCATGGACGGAACACTTGCCGGACTATATTCAATGAGGAACGGTGGCGAGAACATAGGCAAAAACAACTTTAACTTCTTCGTCAGAGGTAAAGCCACGAATGCCACAGCCACCCCGCTGATATTCGTCGACAATATGGAAGCGAACATCGATCTTATCGACTTCAACGAAGTGGAAAGTATCTCCGTACTAAAAGATGCAGCCGCACTCGCCCTTTACGGCATGAGAGGTGCAAATGGTGTGATCCTTATCAAGACCAAACACGGTAGTGACATCCGCCACTCCATCAATGTGGACATTCGTGCCGGTATACAACAGGCAGACCGCTTGTCCGACCGATTGAATGCGTTGCAATATACGACATTATATAACGAAGGTCTCGTGAACGACGGCAGTAGTCCTATCTACAATACGGACGCTTATCTCAACCCGAACCGGGACGCTTTCCTCTATCCGGACGAAAACTATGCCGACAGATATCTGAAACGTACCACCCCTTTCCAGCATTACAATATGACTGCTTCGGGCGGTAACAAGATAGCCAAGTATTTCATATCCACAGGATATATGAAACAAGAAAGGATTTTCGAAACAAACGCCGGCGACAGCTACGAACGCTTCAATATCCGTTCCAACCTCGACGTGAACCCGTTCAAGGGTATGGAAGTAAACCTTTCCGTATTCGCTGCACTCGATAAAAACTATACACCTTATTACGACAACAAGACTGTACAGAATGCCTCGAACGACATTTTCAATACGTTGATGACGCTCCCCGCAAATGCTTTCCCGTTGTTCAACAAGGACGGTTCCTTGGGCGGTACATCACAATATCGCACCAACCCCGAAGGCCTGCTCAACAGAAGCGGTGTACGTAAGGACGAAACACGTCTGCTCAATATGCAGTTGCGCGGCAAGTATGATTTAACTCCCCTTCTTCCGGGATTATCCATCGATATGTCGTACGGTTTCGAGAACTACAATATGCAATATACCAAAATATCGCATTCGTATGCAGTGTTCCAAGAACAGCCTAACGGAAGTTACACCCAGTTCGGCAATGATGACAACCAGGACAGCCGTGGTGCGGACATGATGGGTGGTTTCTACAGATACTCCACATTGGGAGCAGGCATCGACTACACGAAATCGCTTGCCGGAAAGCACGACTTGGCTGTACGCTTGCAGTACAACCACTCTATCGAGACTTCCCCGGACGACAATCCGGACTATAAATACCAGTCACTGGCATTACGTGCCCAATATGGTTTCAAAAAACGCTATTATGCCGAGTTCACCACATCGTATAATGCATCCAACTATTACACACACGGTGACAGAGGCGGTTTCTTCCCGGCCCTGGGTCTTGCGTGGATAATGTCGGACGAAGCATGGATGAAAAACCTCGAAGCAGTAGACTACCTGAAGTTCCGCACCTCGTTCGGTATAAACGGTAATGACCGCACGGGCGGAAGGCGTTTCCCATACCGTCAGGAGTTTTCTTCCGGTGGAAACTACAGTTTCTGGAGTGATGCGTACGGTATGATAGAAGGTACGCTTGCCAATCCTGACGAAACATGGGAGAAAGCGTATAAATTCAATTTCGGTATGGATATGGAACTGTTTAAAGGATTGTCGTTGACTGCCGATTATTTCTACGAAAAGCGTACAGACATACTCGTTCCCTACTCGAACTCCGTTCCCAACCTCATAGGTATAGATATGGCAAAGTACAACTTCGGCAAGATACAGAACCAGGGTATGGACATGAACATAATGTATGCCAAACAGTATGCCAACGGTGGTTTCTTCGTGGGTGGAAATATGTTGTTTGCAAAGAACAAGGTACTCGAACTCGGTGAAATAAATTATGAATACGGACACCAGTTCCTGAAAGGCCATTCCATCAACACCCAGTTCGGATTTCTTACTGACGGTATTTATACTTCCAAAGAGGAACTGGTAAATGCACCGTCTTCATCTTTCGGCACTCCTGCGTTGGGGGACATAAAATATGTGAACCAAAACCCGCAGGACGGAAACATGATTGACGACGTGGACAAGGTGGCTTTAGGAAACACCTTCCCGGAACTTATTTACGGCTTGACATTAGGCGGAAATTTCAAAGGTTTCGACATACAATGCAACCTCGAAGGTTCTTCATGCTACTCGATGTTCTACATCCCCGGCAAGTTCACTACATGGACTTACAACAACCGCTGGAATCCGGCACACCCCAACGTGATGACAGCTTATCCGCGTGTGAGCATAGAAAACGATTATAGCCGCCAGACTTCTGACTTCTGGAAACAGGACATCAATATGTTGCGTATCTCTTCTGCCGAGATAGGCTATACGTTACCAAGCAAATGGGTGAAGAAAGTCATGTTGAGCAACGTCCGCCTGTATGTCAACGCCAACAATCTGGTCACTTTCTCCAACTTGCGCGACGGCAGGAATCCTGAAGCGGTAAATGCGGGATATTCCCAATATCCTCTACTAAGAACTATATCATTTGGTATATCTTTAAAACTTTAATAGCATGAAACTCAAAAAACTGAATATAATAGCATTATCGTTGCTCGCTTTCATCTTCTCGGGATGCGACTCGTTCCTTGACCCGGAAAAAGATGGAAAAATGAACGAAGAGGATGTATGGAATAACTATACGCAAGCATTCCAATTCCTCAACAATGCGTATAATTATCTGCCCAACGGATATAACCGTATCAGTAACGCCATGTTGGCTTCGGCATGCGACGAAGCCGTACACTCCGACGTGACAAGCGGTATAAAAGGCTTCCACGATGGTACGTGGGGACCGTACAATCTTGTGGAAAATGTGTGGGACAAGAACTATGACGGAATACGCGTAGTAAACAAATGGTTAGAGAACTGCGAAAATATCGTCTTCCCCGTAAAACCGACAATCACCGGTACGCAGGAAGATTTAGTCAGGACACGCGACCGCATGAAGGGTGAAGCATATTTCCTCCGCGCCTATTTCTATTTTGAACTGATAAAGCGTTACGGCGGCGTTCCTCTATTTACAGACAAGCTTGATATAGATGAGGCGAAAAGCCAGGAACGAGCTTCCTACAACAGATGTGTACAGCAAATACTTGCCGACCTCGAACTTGCTTTCGGCGCTTTGCCGGTAAACTATGTGGATGGTGATGATGTAATTAAAGGTTTCAACGAGATGAAAGATAAAGGACGCCCTACACAAGGAGCAGCACTCGCTTTGAAAGCAAGAGTCCTTTTGTATTGGGCCAGCCCTCTGAATAATCCGGACAACGATATGAGCCGTTACCAGGCCGTAGTGGAAACCACAGAGAAGTTAAAAAGATTAGAAGGCGTGAAGTACGGGCTTGTCGACTTAGAATCGAATACAGGTTATTTGAACGTATTCGTGTCGCAGACGAACACTGATCGTTACAATAAGGAGATACTGTTTTCTACCAAATACAATTCTGAAAACGGCTACGAGCGCAACAACTCTCCGATTAGTCTTGGCGGTAGAGGTTACACCGGTCCGTCACAAAATATGGTAGACGCATTCGGTATGGCAGACGGCACTGATTTCGACTGGAACAACCCGGTACACGCAGCCGCTCCTTACGAAAACCGCGACCCTCGTTTCTACATGAACATCGCTTATAACGGAATGGACTTCAAAATGAACATGCAGTCTACTACGATAGAAACTTTTGCTGGCGGCAAAGACGCGGCAGGTGCCTATACCACTTCCACCCGCACGGGCTATTATTTGAAGAAAGCTATGTCGAACGATGTGGTATGGGACGGTGGTACCGCAAACTCCGTAAACCGTACATGGCCGTTGATACGTTATGCTGAAGTGCTGCTCAACTACGCCGAAGCACTGAACGAGATGTTGCCGGCTCCGGACAAGCGCGTCTATAATTCCATCGAAGAAATCCGTAAGCGTGCCGGACTTACCCCTTACAGGTTAAATCCTTCGTTGACAAAGGACGAAATGAGAAAAGTGATAAGAAAGGAGCGCCGTGTGGAACTAGCATTCGAGGAACACCGTTTCTTCGATATCCGACGCTGGAAACTGTTCGATGAACCGGAACAACACAACGACTTACTGAAAATAAGGGGCATGGAGATAATTAAGGAGGGTGAGCACTTTACCTATAATCCGAATGTGGTGATAGAGGAAAGAGAATTCGACAACAAGATGTATCTCTATCCTATATCACAATATGAGATAATAAAGACTAACAACCAGATTGAACAAAATCCGGGATGGTAATTAAATGAGAACACGTATGAAAAAGATATTATTTATTATGACTTTATTATGGGGAGGCTTCACAGCCTCTTCCATAAAGGCACAAATCGACGTTAACAAGGTATTTCCCAACGCGGTGATGTCCAAGGAAATCTACGATAAAGCAAAGGCAGAACTTGACAAGCCTGAAAGCCCGTTTAAAACCCTGTTCGAGACGGCTATCAAAGCGGAATCAGACAAGAATCTGAATCAGGCAACATGGTGGAAAGCCAATTATAACGATGCCACACAAGCAGATAAGGACTACATCGTGAGAGAGATGAACAGGATATACTACCATTGCGTAACCTACCTGATGACCGGCGAGCAGAAGTATCTGGACAAAGCCGCAGACAATCTCAAGGAATGGACAAAAGGTAACGTTGCAAACCACAGGTCGAACATCAACGAACACTATTATACTCCAGCCGTGGAAGGATATTCCATCATCCGCAATGTTATCTCCGAAGCAGACAGAAAGACTATCGACAATTGGGTAAATAAACGTCTTCAAGTATTCAAAAGCGACAACGACTTGCGTATAAACAACTGGGGTACATGCCTTCTTTTTCAATTCTATCTATATGGTACAGTACTTGGTGATGAGGACGCTTTAAACTATTTCAATACCAACTATCCGGAATGGGTGAAACAGAACCTTTTTCCCAACGGCACTACGACAGACCTCTTGGGACGCGACGCTTTTGCATACCATGCATACGACCTGCAGTTCTTTGCAAAGATATGCCATCTGAAAGCCATACTTGAAGGATACGAGGTAGCTGATGTTTTCTATGCACAAGATGTAAACTGGGGGGCTTCTATAAAAAGAAGTGTTGACTTTTGGAAACCATTCATACTTGAACCGACAAAGTATACCCATGTAGAATTCGTAAATACGGAATATGCTCCAGACAAGAACCGTAGTGACTATAACAATACATATAATCCGGGCGGAACGGTTTATGCGGTAGACGAACTTTACGAAATGGACCGGGACTTAAAGCGAGTGATAGACAAATACAGAAGTAATGAGTTTGCCACTTGGCGCCTCGGTCTGAGTGCTTTGCGCTGGAAATAATAAACTTAAAAACCCAAAGAAATGAAAAATCCATATAAGAACATAAGGCTTTTCACATTGCTTGCTGCAATGGTGGCAATGGTGGGATGTAGCAACGATGATAACAAATTGAACCAAGGAGAATTGTCGTTCGAGATAACATCTTCTGATTTCGAATGTGTCAGCGGACAAGAACACGTAGTGTCTGTTCCAGCAGAAGGGCAGATTTACAGTTTCATGGTGGATGCTTCTGATGCGACTTCATGGACTGTGACGTTAGAAGGTGGTGCATGGGTCACCGTCAATCCCGTGGCAAAACAGAACGGTAGCGGTGAGATTATAATAATGGCATCGGAAAACTCATACAATGAGAACAACCGCAGTGCATTGGTCAGCATCACCAACACCGCCAACGAGGATGTCTACGCATATCGTTTCAACCAAGAGTATGATACCGAGTATATCCGTCCTGAGTACAATTATTATACGTACATGATAGGCGGCGGAGAACAGGATATGACGTTCAAAGTGGAAAACATCGGATTGAGCGGAAATGTCACTCTTGACATAGCCAACGAGAACGATGAACTTGACATGAAAGAATACAGTATCCGATACGAGACGGAATGTGAGGTACTGAAAAGCACACATTATTCAGATTTGAAATACGAGAACAACACATTGTCCGTGACATTTAACAAGAGTTACATAAGCCAATTGAGTTCAACCAAAGACTATATGCTGCCTGTCACTTTCATGCAAGACGAGACAGCCGTACGCCGTATTTGGATCATCGTAAACACGAAGAGTAGCGGTGGCGCACCTATGGGTGACGAACTCCCGGAAATAAAAATCACCAATGATATGTTGTTTGCAAGCAGTCAAAGATGGTCTCAAGATCATACAAGAATTGCAGATGGTGACATCACGACTATCTTTCAAACAATTTGGAATAGCGGCATAAATCCTCACTATGATGCTGAATATGGAGTGTACATCGATGTGAATTTGCCGGATAACCAATACAAATATATTACATTCAATTATATAACCGGTACTAATAACAATAATGTACCAAGCCATATAAAAATATATGCGGGAGAGTCGAAGAGTAATCTTGTGTTGTTGGGTGAATATTTAAGAGAAAATGATAATTTACCTACCGGAAAGAGTACATGGTTTAGGGAAAGAGCAGATTTACCTGTCTATGCCTTGAACGGGATGCAGGTTAAAGTCTTCAGAATTTCTTTCATACGCAGTTATGATGCGCTAAATCATCAGAAGGAAAATGAGCCTATGACAGATGAGTCTCATAATGTTGCTCCTAATATTAACTTAACACACCCTGCTGTAACCATCGGCGAATTGAAACTTTACGGTTTATAACCAATGAAAGATTAGAACACGAATTACACAAATATTACTTTTTAGACTTATATGCTCCAAACTTATCTGATTGGGTATTTGTGTAATTTGTGTTCTTATGTTCGGTTTTGACACATTTTTAATAAAACTTTAGTAATGAGAAACTTATTAATCCTCTTATCTTTCCCTCTCATGGGAATATTTACATCGTGCGGTGAAGCCGCGAAGGAAAAAGACTTTGTGGAAACAGGATTCACAACTGCCGAGATACAACTGAAGAACCAGTTAGCAGCAGTACCCGAACCTACGGAATATCCCCGTACAGTAGACCAAGACGGCAAGTTACAAACCACGAAGCTGAACGACTGGACGGAAGGCTTCTATCCGGGATGTCTATGGTATCTATATGAATGGAACAAAGAAGACTTCTGGAAACAGGCAGCTATAAAATGGACCGAAGCACTTGAACCTATGAAAACCACAAAGCATCACCACGATGTGGGGTTCCTGATGTATTGCAGTTTCGGAAACGCTTATCGCCTGACAGGAAACGAAAAGTACAAGGACATACTGATAGAATCCGCCAACTCGCTTTGTACCCGATACAACGAAACCGTCGGCTGTATCGAATCGTGGAACAAGCGTATGGCATGGAACGGCAAGGACGAATGGCTCTATCCCGTGATTATAGACAACATGATGAATCTCGAACTGCTCTACTGGGCAAGCAAGGTGACGGAAGATCCCAAATATGCCATGATAGCCACGAATCATGCCCGCAACACCGCCAAGAACCAGTTCCGTGAAGATTATAGTAACTACCATGTGGTGAATTACGACGAGAACACGGGTAAAGTGCTCCACAAAGCCACTTGTCAGGGCTTTTCCGACAATTCAGCATGGGCAAGAGGGCAGGCATGGGCGATATACGGTTTCACAATGGTATATAGGGAAACCAAAGAACAGTTCTTCTTAGACATGGCATTAAAGACCGCCGAGTTCTGGTTGAACCACCCCAATATGCCGGAGGACGGTATCCCATACTGGGACTTCAATGCGGGACAGCCCGGATATACACCTGACTGGAAATACGACCCTTCCCAGTTCGAAGTAGTGCCGCGCGACGCTTCGGCAGCAGCAATCACGGCATCTGCTTTTCTCGAACTGGCGAATTACGTGAAGAACGGTAATAAGTACTATAAAGCAGCGGAACATATACTGAAGTCATTATCTTCGCCGACATACCTCGCCGTTCCGGGAAATAACTGTAACTTTACGCTGATGCACAGTGTGGGCAGTATCCCTCATGGCAACGAGATTGATGTGCCGCTCGTATATGCAGACTATTATTATCTTGAGGCCTTGTTGAAATACAGGAAATCTGATATATAATACTTATTCATATTCATATCAAAGAGACAGTCCTACTAACTAATACAATCAATATCATGAAAAGTCATTTATTGGGATTGTGCCTGGTATTGTGTGGAAGCATCATGGCTCAAAGTGAGGTTTCATCCGGATTACCATACTGGCAGGATATGCAGACGGTGAGCGTGAACCGCGAGAAGCCCCGTACCACTTTCATGTCGTTCGCCACGAAGTCGCAGGCCATGACAGGCAAGTATGAATCGAGTGCCTATTACAGGTTGTTGAACGGCACCTGGAAGTTCTATTATACAGATTCACACCGCAACCTGCCGGCAGACATTACGGACAACGGTGCCGACCTGTCCGGATGGAAGGATATAAAAGTGCCCGGAAACTGGGAAATGCAGGGCTTCGGAACTCCTATCTACACGAACCACGGCTACGAGTTCCAGCCGAGAAACCCACAACCTCCACAGTTGCCAGCCGACATCCCGGTGGGAGTGTACCGCCGGAACATCAGCATACCGTCCGACTGGGACGGCAGGGACATCTACCTACACATAGCCGGAGCAAAGTCGGGATGCTACGTATATATCAACGGCAAGGAAGTGGGCTATAACGAGGATTCGAAGAATCCTGCCGAATATCTTATCAACGACTATATCGTGAAAGGGGAGAATATCCTTACCCTGAAGATATTCAGATGGAGCACAGGTTCGTTCCTCGAATGTCAGGACTTCTGGCGCATGAGTGGCATAGAAAGGGACGTGTTTGTCTATTCGCAGCCCAAAGCGGCAATCAAGGATTTTCGTGTGAAGTCTACGCTCGATGATTCTTACAAGGATGGAGCGTTCGATTTGGCAGTGGAGCTAAGAAACCGTGGCGATAAAGAAGCCCGCCTCAGCATAAGTTACGAGCTTATAGACAAAGCAAACGGCAAAACTGTCGCCAAAGGCGAAGAAGAACAGACAGTGGAGGACGGCAAGGAGAACACGGTATCTTTCGGTAAGAAAATACCGGGCATAAAGACCTGGACATCGGAGAAGCCCCATCTCTACAAACTTGTAATGACAGTGAAAGAAAACGGAACGGTTACGGAGGTAGTACCTTTCAACGTCGGCTTCCGCCGTATCGAAATAAAGCCCATAGAGCAGTTGGCCGGAAACGGAAAGCCTTACGTGGTGTTATTTGTAAACGGACAGCCCATAAAGTTGAAAGGCGTGAACATACACGAGCATGACCCTCATACCGGCCATTACATTACCGAAGAAGTGATGCGCAAGGATTTCGCCTTGATGAAACAGAACAATATCAACAGTGTACGCCTATGCCATTATCCGCAGGACCGCCGTTTCTATGAACTGTGCGATGAATACGGACTCTATGTATATGATGAGGCGAACATCGAGTCGCACGGAATGTATTACGACCTTCGTAAAGGCGGCACGTTGGGCAACAATCCCGCATGGCTCAAGCCCCACATTTACCGTACGGAAAATATGTACGAACGCAACAAGAACTATCCGAGCATCACTTTCTGGTCGCTCGGCAACGAAGCGGGAAACGGATACAACTTTTACCAGACCTATCTGTGGATAAAGGAACGGGAGAAGCAACTCATGAACCGCCCGGTGAATTACGAACGTGCGCAGTGGGAATGGAACTCCGATATGTATGTACCCCAGTATCCGAGCGCAGACTGGCTCGAATACATTGGCAAGACAGGATCCGACCGTCCCGTTGTCCCGTCAGAATACTCCCATGCCATGGGCAACTCCAACGGCAACCTTTGGGACCAATGGAAAGCAATCTATAAGTATCCGAACCTACAGGGAGGATACATTTGGGACTGGGTAGATCAGGGCATAGCGGAACGTGACAAAGACAGCAACTGCTATTGGACATACGGCGGCGACTATGGAACGGATATGCCAAGCGACGGAAACTTCTGCTGCAACGGCATCGTGGGACCGGACCGTACGCCCCATCCGGCTATGGCGGAAGTGAAGTATGCCCATCAGAACGTATCTTTCGAGGAAATGGATGCAAACAAGGGCAGGTACAGAATCATGAACCGTTTCTATTTCACCAACCTCGACGAATACAACGTGAGCTATGAACTTACGGCAAACGGCAGCAAAATAAAAGAAGGAGTATTGAACATAGCGCTCGCCCCCCAAGAGAGCAAGGAGATTACCGTGCCGACAGAATATCCCTCGGCCGTTGCCGGTGTGGAATATCTCATCAATTTCAGTGTCCGTACGAAGAAAGCCGAAGGACTGATTCCCCAAAACCATGAAATAGCCCACGGACAGTTCTGTCTGCCTGTCTCAGCCTCTACCAGCGAATATAATGCCGCCGGCCCCACATTGAAGGATATGAGTACAGAGAATGCTATCATAGTGCGCTCTTCGAAAGTGAATTTTGAGTTTGACAAGGATGCCGGACTACTGAAATCGTACAAGGTGAAAGGCTTGGAATATTTCGCTGGCGGATTCGGTATACAGCCCAACTTCTGGCGCGCTCCCAACGACAATGACTATGGCAACGGAAACCCCAAACGGCTGCAGGTGTGGAAGCAGGCAAGCCGTGACTTCAACGTATCAGGAACGGACGTGAAGATGGCCGATGGCAAAGCTTTTGTGACAGTGACATACGGCCTGCCTACCGGAAACACCTATACCGTTCTCTACACAATTTATCAGGACGGGATAATGAACGTGAATTTGCATTTCACGCCCACCAGCCATAAGGCGGCCCATACCGACATATCGGAAGACACTCATCTTGCCACCTATACTCCGGGAAAGAAGAAAGAAGACCCGGACCGTCTTGAAGTGCCGCGCATAGGTGTGCGCTTCCGCGTTCCGATGAAAATGAACCGTGTGAAGTATTACGGCCGCGGCCCCGGAGAAAACTACATCGACAGGAATGCCGGTTCGATGATCGGCCTTTACGATACCACCGTAGAAACGATGTATGTGAACTACGTACGCCCGCAGGAAAATGGGCACCGCACCGATACCCGCTGGCTGATGTTGTCCGATAGTCGAGACAGCGGCTTTATGATAAAGGCGGACAGCACGGTAGGTTTTAATGCCCTGCGCAATGCCGTAGAGGATTTCGACTCGGAAGAGACCACGAACCGTCCGTACCAGTGGAGGAACTATTCGGCGGAAGAGATACGCAATCACAATGAGAAGGAAGCGCGTAACGTATTGCGCCGCATGACCCACGTGAATGACATAAAGGCACGTGATTTCATCGAGGTATGCATAGATATGAAGCAACAAGGAGTAGGAGGATACGACAGCTGGGGTGCCAAAGTGCAATCCGGATTCACCATTCCCGCGAATTGCGATTACAAATGGGGATTTACCTTCATACCCGTAAACGGCAAGAATGCTTCCAACTATCTGAAGTACAAATATTGATTTTCATTTTGCCCGCCGCCAAGGACAAAGAAAAAACCGGATATATATATTGGTATATGCCGAATATGAATTGAATAATTCCAATAGCATCGGGGTGCTACACGGCTACCTTGATATGTATCCGGATATCTCCCACGCTAATTTATTTCAACTCAAAGGGTACAATCCCCTTAATATCTCTCGATGAACTTCCGATAACCGCCTCAAACTTGCCCGGTTCGGCTATCCACTCGTGTTTTGTGTCATCGAAGAAGCTCAATGCTTTCTTATCAACCGTCAGCGTCACCGCTTTCTCTTCGCCAGGAGACAGTCTCACTTTTTGGAAAGCTTTCAGTTCTTTCACCGGGCGGGGCAGAGAGGATTTCTTATCGCTGATATAAAGCTGGACGACTTCCTGACCTTCACGGGTTCCCGTATTCTTCACATTGACAGTAAACGAAATCGTATCGTCGGCAGTCATTGTTCTCTTATCGGCAGAAGGTTTGCTGTAAGCGAAAGTCGTGTAGCTCAATCCATGTCCGAACGGGAACAACGGTTTGATTTTTTCTTTATCCGCCCAACGGTAACCTACAAAAATATCTTCGTGATAGATTTCGTTAATGGTATCCCCCCTGTGCTTCGACTTTGCCAATTCTTCTTTATTGCCCGGATATTCACCCAGTTTATGAGCACCCACATCATCCAATTTTACAGGGAAAGTGAAAGGAAGTTTTCCGGAAGGGTTTATGTCTCCCACTAAAACCGAAGCAAGAGCCGTGCCGGCTTCCGAGCCCAAGAACCAGCCCTGAACAATGGCGGGAACTTCATCCACCCAAGGCATAGCTACTGCATTACCAGAGATATTGACAAATATCAGGTTTTTATTGACTTTTGCCAGTTCACTTACTACCCTGTCCTGTGCATATGGCAGACCTAAAGAGGCACGGTCTGTATCCTCACAGTCCTGATGATTACTCTTGTTCAGTCCACCGAAGAAGATTACATAATCCGCATCCTTAGCCACTTGCAGAGCCTCAGCGAGAAGTTCGTCTTCCGAACGGTTATCTTTCAAGTTCTGACCGGTTTTGACGCCGCTATATTCACTGGTAGGATCACCTACATATCCACGGGCATACACAATTTTAGCCTGTGAACCAATACGTTTCTTTAAACCATCCAACGGAGAAATCTCATATTTAGTCTTCAAAGAAGAACTGCCACCACCTACTGTCATCATCTTAATGGCGTTTTCACCAATAACGGCTATCTTCTTCGCCTTATTCAGGTCGACAGGCAATACATTATTCTTATTCTGCAAAAGAACAATGCCTTCTTCACCAATCCGGCGTGCGGCTTGCCCGTGTTCGGGAGATCCTAAAGAGCCGAACGGCCTATTGGGATTCATGGAAGTACGGAAAATAAGACGAAGAATATTATTCACCTTTTCGTCCAGTTCTTTGGTTCCAACTTTACCTTCCTTTATCAGTTTCAGATAAGGATAGGCCTGATAATAGTTATCATAAGCATTGCGGGTGCCGGTAGAAAGCCCGTTCGTCCAAGAACCAAATTCCATGTCCAAACCGTTATGAATAGCCTGATCGGTATTATGTACACCTCCCCAATCAGATACCACTACCCCATCGAATCCCCATTCATCACGAAGGATGTCTTTAAGCAAACGTTTGTTATGACAGGCATGTTCTCCCCGATAGAGGTTATAGGCACCCATAATTGCCCACGTCCCACCTTCTTGCACAGCCGCTTTGAAAGCCGGCAGATATATTTCATAAAGAGCACGGTCACTTAAATGAACATTAGTGGTATGTCGTTTGAATTCCTGATTGTTCAATGCGTAGTGTTTTACACAGGTCGCCACTCCGTTCTCCTGTACTCCCTTAATATAAGGAACTACCATTACAGAAGATAGATACGGATCTTCGCCCATATATTCAAAGTTACGTCCGTTCAAAGGGGTACGATAGATATTCACACCGGGACCGAGCAGAATATCTTTCTTGCGATAGCGAGCTTCCTCACCGATACTCTTCCCGTAAAGATACGACATTTCGGGACTCCATGTAGCCGAAAGACAAGTCAACGCCGGATAAGCCATACAAGAATCATTAGTCCATCCGGCCTGATTCCATTTATCCCACAAAACCTCGGGACGGATACCATGAGGACCGTCTGTTGTCCATACCTCGGGAATACCCAAACGAGACACACCTGGTGAACTGAATTTAGACTGGGCGTGAATCATCGCCACCTTTTCTTCGAGTGTCATACGGCTTAGTGCATCTTTCACCCGTTCTTCAACAGGCTTATTTGCATCCAGATACACCGGCGCCTGCGCCAAAGCAGGCAGTACAGTCGCCATGGACAAGCCCAATAAAATTGATTTGAGTTTCATGTTCATTACTTTATATTAAAGGCTACATAGTAAGGCAATATACCTCATACGGTTGCCGCAAAGATAGAATGCCCTTAAACTCATAAGGGGAGAATTTGTCTTTTTCGTGATACATTTATGTCTTCTCCATTAAAAAGCTAATTTTTAACATTCCATTTTCGGCTAAAAGCCTTACCTTTGTTTGGTAATTATACAAACACACTTAATCTCAAAACCCCCGCTATGAAAAGAAAATCGTTACTATACCTATTTCTGCTCATATCTGTTGCCGTCCACGGAAATATCTATTTTAAACACTTAGGCAAATCAGACGGTCTGTCACAAATATCAGTACTTTCCATCTGCCAGGACGAACTGGACAGAATGTGGTTTGGTACACTCGAAGGCTTGAGTTGCTATGACGGAAACCAAATGCGAACTTATAAACCGTCTCCGGACAACAAAGATTATTTTGGCGGCAATGAAATATCCAATATAGTAAGTGACAAACAAGGCAGCCTATTTTTCACTTCTGACGGAAACCTCATCCGCTACGATCTACACAAGGACCGTTTCCTGCCGTTGCCGCTACGCACACAGGCTTTATTCGCACAGAATCATACCATATGGACCGCTGTCAATGACAGCATTTTCCAATGGGATCGGGAAAAAGAAACATTCAAATTTGTCTATCAAGCCCCTTTCCACAAAAGAATCATCCGACTCTATGCAGACGTAAACAACAGCCTTTGGCTGGGTACCAGAAACGGACTTTACAGAACAGATAATATCCATAACCCGTCATCACCCGTCTGCGTGATTCCGAACATCAACGTACTTTCATTGTATCGCGACAGCCGGGGCGCAATGTGGGTGGCTACCTTCCGCAACGGCATGTACAAGATAGAGAACGGAATCAGCCAACAATTCACCATTCAGGACGAATTCGGCATCTCCAACAATGACGTGCGTTGCTTTGTGGAAGATAACGAAGGAAGTATCTGGCTGGGCACCTTCAACGGGCTGAACAAGATAGACACATTGGGACATGTTTCTTATTATCAAAAAGGGAGCAAACCCGGAAATTTACGCCACTCTTCCATTTTTTCCCTCCATAAAGACCGGCAAGGTACCATCTGGGTGGGTACCTACTATGGCGGGGTCAGCTACTTCAACCCCGAAGTGGATATCTTCAGCCACTATACCGAAAGTATCGGTAATGAGAACGGACTAAGTTTCCCCTTTGTTGGGAACATGGTGGAAGACAAGCATGGAGACATATGGATTTGTACCGAAGGGGGAGGGCTGAACTGTCTGGAGCGGAAAACCGGACGATTCACCCACTACCTGATGGACGCAAAATCACCCAACGGAATATTCTACAATCTGAAATGTATCACCTACGATGCCGCAAACGACCGGCTCTACATAGGCACTCACAAACAGGGCGGCTTATGCTTCGACATTCCAAGCAAAAGGGTTGTCTTCCACTCCAAAGAGTTTGGAGATACTTGGATAAAAACAGCGTTCAAAGAAGGGAAGCTCTATCTGCTCACAGGAAAAGGTATGTTTTTCAAAGAAGGAAAAGAAGACTTCCAAAAACTACTTCCCCAGACTCCGGAAGCAAACACAGAGGGAAGCAATTTTCTGATAGATTCTCAAAATTACCTTTGGATAACCCACTGGAAGAAGATTATCCGTATCAACATGAACAATCCAAAAGAGAAGTATATCTACCAATACGGTGAAAACGGACTGGGAAAGTATTATGTACAGAGCATGGTAGAAAGCCACGACGGTACCCTTTATTTCGGTACTTCCGGCAGCGGCATCTACCGGTTCGACAGAGAAAGGGAGAAATTTATAGCCTGCACGGATATTGATGCCGACTATTGCTACAATATGGTCATCACCGACAAGGGATATCTGGCAATCAATAACGACCACGGTCTCCTTATTTATCATCCGCAAACCAAAGAGAAGCGGATAATTGATGTGGAAAGCCTACACCTTTCCGCTATCAATGAAGGTTGCGGGCTTCTGATTTGCCGTAACGGAGAAACGTTTGTAGGCGGTGTAGAAGGAATGAGTTCGTTCATGAACTCCTCTTTGCAGAAAATCGCCCCGAAGTACAATCTTTATTTTTCTTCTTTGGCAGTAAACAACCGGGGTATCTCCGTCGGAGCAGATGACGGTATTCTGAAAAGTGCCCTACCCTTTGTCCGCCAGATAGAGTTAGCACACAAAGAAAACAACTTCTCCATCAATTTCTCTTCCAACAATTACGTTAGTAATACCGATAGGAAGATTTACGAATACAAGATGGAAGGATTCAGCAGAGAATGGAACAGAACCAACGGTAACACTGTGGTATTCACTAATCTCTCCCCCGGAAAGTATAAGTTGGTAATACGTGAACAACAGCAAAGTCCACTCGATGAAGTGCATGCCATTGAACTTCCCATTCTCATCCACCGCCCCTGGTGGAATACCTGGTGGATGTGGATTCTTTATCTCTGCACAATCACCGTCATAGGTTGGAATATCTTCCGTGAAGCACGTTCCAAGATGCGGCTCCGCGCTTCACTGGCACAAGAAAAACTGGAAAAAGAAAAGAACGAAGAACTGATACAAGCCAAATTGCAGTTCTTTGCTAACATCTCCCATGAGTTTCGCACACCGTTGACACTGATTATCACACAAATAGAAGCACTGCTTCAGAGCAATAGTCTCTCTCCTTTTCTGCGCAGTCGCCTGACAAAAATCTACAGAAACACATTCCAGTTCAAGGAACTGATCTCCGAATTACTGGATTTTCGGAAGATGGAGCGTGGAAAACTGCATCTGAACGTTTGCCAAATGGACATCATTCCCTACTTGAAGCAAATCCATCAAGACTTCACCGACCAGGCGGACTTACAGAATCTACAGTTTATATTCCATACAGAAGTAGAAAGCCTGTTGTGCTGGTTTGATGGACGACAACTGAGAAAAGTCCTCACCAATCTGCTCTCCAATGCCTTCAAGCATACGCCCGAAAAAGGGAAGATAGAACTGCAAATCACTGATAGAGGAGACTTTATTCATATTAAAGTAATAGACTCCGGCAAGGGTATTCCTCAAAATGCTCTACCATTTATCTTCGACCGCTTCTATCAGGCGGACGAGGGTTCCTCGTCGCCCGGCAGCGGCATCGGTCTGGCTCTTTCGAAGGGCATTGTGGAACTACACCACGGTCAAATCGAAGTGCAGAGTGCAATAGACTACGGAAGTATCTTCACTGTAACATTGTCCAAAGAGAATCCGTTCAAAGATGATAGCTACGTCACTTTCGTAGAAGCAGACAAAACGGGATATGAAACAATACCTGCACCGCTCACCGAGACTGCCGAAGCGGAAGAATGTGCAACGGAAGAAACACCCGAACCGCTCCCCGCCGGAAGAACGGACAAGGACTGCGTACTCATTGTAGAGGATAACGAAGAACTGCTCCAACTGCTCACTGACCTGCTCTCACCGCTCTACCGGGTAGTTATTGCCATGAACGGAAAGGACGGACTGCAGAAAGCGATGGAAGAACGTCCCGACCTCATACTGAGCGATGTCATGATGCCGGAAATGGACGGCATCGAGATGTGTTCCAAAATCAAAACCGACTTCGACCTCTGCCACACTCCCGTAATACTACTCACCGCCCTCACCTCGAACGACAAGAAGATGGAAGGGCTGCAATGCGGTGCCGACGAATATATCGGAAAGCCTTTCAACAACAGAATGTTGCAGGCTCACATTGCCAATATACTGCGTAACCGGAGACTGCTGAAACAGAAGTTCAGCCAGGAAATGGCAACCAGCAAGTCTCCTGTTGAAATTGAAATACAGGCACTAGCGCTCAACCCTATTGATGCCAAGTTCCTGGAACAATTAGAGGAAACAGTCAAAGCACACCTCTCAGACTCAGAATTCGATGTCAGCGTCCTCGCCAAAGAAATGGCCTTGAGCCGCAGCGCATTCTACAACAAACTGAAAGCCTTGAGCTGTATGTCTCCTAACGAGTTTATTATGAATGCCCGTCTGAAATACGCGGCAGAACTATTGAAGAATCATCCCGAACTGCAAATCACGGAAATTGCCTATCAGGCAGGATTCAGTTCCCTGCGCTACTTCCGCCATTGCTTCAAGGCCTGCTTCAATCAGTCACCACAAGAGTATAGAGGAAAGTAATAGAAATCCCGTTCCGCTGCAATAACGGAACGGGATTCACTTTCTGATACCCTAAACCAATTGATTCTATCAGTTCTTTCTTATTTTTCTGCTTCCGCCCATTCTCTGGCGCCTTGTTCTTTCAGTCTGGAAGTGAAAGCCTTCGCCTTTTCCATCACCGCTTCCTCTTCAGCAGGAGCAGCATAAGCGTGTCTGTATCCTTTCACCTTATTCCATTCGCCACGGGTAAAGTCGGGGAACGCAACGGAAGCACAACCGTTGTCCATAGAGAGTTCACCCAACTCGGCGAGGCAACACCATTCTGCCAAATCGTAAACGTCCATATCTAAAGGAAGACCATTCTGCAAGCAGTAAACCAAGCGGCTATCCATGATGAAATCCATGCCACCATGACCGCCCACTTCTTTCGCCATCTCACCATACTTTTTCAAGATAGGATGTTGGTACTTTTCCACTAAAGCCACCATCTCCTCTTTCGGCATGAAGCCGTGTGAGTTCAGGTCGTCCACCTTGGGCTGGACACCGGAAGCCTTCAACTGCTCTGCGTCAAGAGCATACCCTTGAGTCGGATATTTATTGGCAAACCCCTTAGTACCTGTCAGTTGATAAAGACGGTTGTAGGGTTGCGGAGTCATCACGTTATGCTGGATTTCGATAACCTTGCCATTAGCAGTGCGAATCAAAGTAGTAGTGTGGTCGCCGTTGCGGAAATTATTACAAACAGAATCGGTATTCTCTTTCACCAAGTCCTTACCTACAACCGATTTGGTATCCATAGCTACCAAAGTCTCCATACGGTCGCCACGATGAATATCGAGTGCCTGTGCCACAGGACCAAGACCATGAGTAGCATACACGTCACCGCGATGACGCATGTTATAGTCAAGGCGCCAGCCCAACTTGTCACTTTCACCTTTCTTCCAATAATGCTTCCAGAAAGGAGCCAGATTATGAATGTAAGCACCCTGCGCACGAATCACCTCACCAAACACGCCTTGCTGTGCCATATTCAAGGTATTCATCTCAAACCAGTCATAACAGCAGTTCTCCAGAATCATACAGTGCTTACGGGTCTTCTCACTGAGATCAACCAGCTCCCAGCACTCTTTCAGGTTCATAGCCGAAGGCACTTCAATCGCTACGTTTTTTCCATTCTCCAATGCACATTTCGCCACAGGGAAATGATGCAGCCAGTCGGTTGCAATATAAATCAAATCGATATCATCTCGCTTACACAATTCTTCGTAGCCTTTTTCACCTGAGTAGATGGCAGCCTTGGGCAGAGAAGCATCTTTCAGATATTTCTGACATTTCTCGGCACGCTCCTTTTCATAGTCGCACAACGCTACAATCTGTGTGCCGGGAATGTAGGTAAAGCGTGACACAGCACCCGGCCCGCGCATCCCTAACCCTACGAATCCTACACGAACCACGTCCATTTTGGGGAGTGCCATTCCGATAACACTCTCCTGTCCGGCAGGACGTTCGGGAGTTTTCACTACAATTGTTCCTTTGTCCCATTTCCATTCCGTACCTTTGTCATTGACCTGCACGGTAGATTTCTGCATTGTACATGAGCCTAACAAGAGACATATGCCCAATGCTAAAAAATTAGTTATTTTCATGCGTAATTATTAATTAAATTATTTTTCAATAGATTATTTCATCTTCCTTTTACTACTCATACGCACCACAATCTTTCCTTTGCCGCCATCCAATCCACACGTTGCTTCCAGCATGTTGTAACCTTCAATGGGATATTCGCCCTTGTAGGTATTCTTTGCCGGATAAGTTTTGAAGACAGCTCCTACGGGAGCGATGATTTCCATATAAAAATGCTTGCCATCACGCGTCAAGTGTACCCGATTACCTTCTACTTCCACTTGAGCCTTAGTGGAAGATATCCACGAGATGATGGATTGCGGGCTGAGTAATTCCACTTCATCCGTTATCTCTATTGTATAGTCATTTAGCAACTTGAATGTACGGAACACGGAAGAAGCCTGATCTTTGTACAGGGTAGTCATATCCAACTTCGCCGAGGGTTGTTTCGCTTCCGGATGCTCCTCACAAACAAAAGCCTCACCGTTGGCATACTGAATCTTATGGTCAATACTCAGTGTATTATGCGAGAGGTTGTTATTGCGGAAATACTTCCACCGTTGTCCGTCAGGGCGTCCGTCCCAAAAACCCGGCAGGGAATAGTCATCTGACCCTAAATCCTCTGTCCAACAAACTCCGTTACTCTCAACGATGAATGTACCTCCATCCAAATGTTGATGCGCTTGGCGAGGTTCCCCACCCTTGGCAATCAAGAAAAGGGAACCTTTCTTTTTTCTATTCCCATTGAAAACTATTATATCATTAATTGTGTTGTGGTATATCTCTAAAGCAGGCATTTTCTCTGCTTTCTCCGGTGAAGCGTTGTCGAACCAAGGGAGCGACAGGAAGAAAAGCTGATGTAAAAGCAAGTTATCCTGCAGGGTCAATTTTAACTTTTCCCGATACCATTCAGCCACCTCGGGTTGGCTATACATACGACTGAATAAGAAAAATGCCGGAGAGTTTTGAGCATCGGCACCCGCATTCCCAAAATTAAAAAGGCGGCCGGACGGAGTAAGTGTCCGTTTCTGATAAAGCGCCGTACGCTCCAAGCCGGGTAGTTGCGCGATATCTCCCTTTCCATTATCATTGTCAGCTACCGCCTTCAGGTAGAGCGCGAGATAGCTGGCAGTATATTGCCAATAAGCAGGACCTTCGTAACACACGCCATCAGGGGCAAAATGTTTCAGGCAATTAGGCATATACTTGGCAGCATTATCAAGAATAACAGCCGTTTCTTCCGGATAATCTTCCGCAATACCTAAAGCGGCTATCACCATACCGGTATTGCATACCACATTCCAGTTGGTCTCGCGCTTCGCCCAGCTTCCCGAACCACCCTTTTCATATTCACGCAACACGCGAACGATGGCACGCTCGTACAAACACTTTTTCACCAATTCCTTAGTCGAAGCAGGTAACGTATCATACAGCCAGTCATAAGCAATGGCTACGGCAGTCGTCATCTCCGCTGTGTCCAAGTAATGAGACGGGGCCCAGTCAGGATAGTTGCACACCCACAATAAGGCTTCGTTGGCGGCATCCAGATATTTCCGTTCACCGTAGATACGGTAAGCCAGCGCAAGCGTACCCAAGCGGTTCACATAAGCCCGGGATGTCCACAGTATATTACCATATTTATCCTTTAGATAAGGTTTCTGCGGAGTAATTGTCAGTGTGTCCGCTTTCGCTTTCAAGAACTCCGCCAACTCACCGGCAAGCGGGTCGTTCTGTATCAACTGCTTCACTGCAGTTTCCTCGGCACCGGTAAACAGCAAACGGGGATGATTGGAAAGAAAACTTTGCTGACTATACACATTGCAAACAAAAAGCAACATAAGCAGAACAGTAGTGCATCTGCCCATGTCTACAATCAACTTAAAAAATAAATTTCTCATATTGAAAGAATGAATCAGGACTCCTGTGGAGTATTTTTTTAAGCTTGGCAGGAGAATTAGTCTGTCAGCTTCGTTACATCCATACTAGGTTTCGGATAGTTTTTGGCAGCAATGTAACGCTTCGTCTTCTCAATCATCTCAGGAGTGACCTCAAAATCATAGTTACCATAATCACCTACATGAAACTTTCCGGTCTCGAAGAACCCCCACGCATTGAAGAAGTCTGTAAAATCCGTTTTCAGGAAATCACAGCAAAGCTTGACATACTCATACATATTATGAATGGACGCATTGCCTGTGCCTTTATGCGGATGGTTGCGCAAATGCTCCATCAGGTCTGCATAAAAATCCTTATAACCTATCTTATTGGCATAGATTTGAATCTGCCAAAAGGGGATTAATTTGTGGAAAGGATCTTTCACACACATGATAAACTGTTTTTCAGGCGCATTAAGTACTTTGCTGAAAGCAGCTTCATAGATATGGCGCTTACTCAAACGGCTGGAATCGCCCAGGCTCATGGTACCATACATGGAGAAGAGGTTATTGCTCACTTCCGTCATGCCACCCCAAGTAAGCCAGGGACGCATCTGCATCACGTGACCTATCTCGTGGTGAATACCCCAGTTTGTTACCACTTCCGGACCTATCGCCGATTTCATAGTGCCGTCCGTACCCTCGAAAGCCACACCGTCACCATCGCGGAACATAAAATAGTTAAAGTTGACGCGTGCCAGAATACGCTTCTTGGGTATGCGATTGTACTTTGTGGCACCCGAAAAGTCATATTGTGCCTGCATTACTTTGTCGTAATTCTCAGCCAGTTCCCTGCCCTTACCGTAAGCCAGTTTCTTCAATTGAGTCACGGGATAGGCTATCTGCATATATTTGGATTTCACATCCATAATAGGGCTGACGGCATTATCCAACAAGCAGTTCCAATCATCATTGCTCTGTGCAGTGGCATCAAAATAGCCGTTTTCCTTGCCCGTAACAAAATGAACAGTAATTTCGGGAGCTGTTTCAGGCTCATCGGCAAAATAATCCAGATAGACATTCCCCGCCTTCTCTACATAAATAACATTGACGCCCTCGTGTAGAGGGATTTCCTGTTTTTTCAGTCCCCAACCTTCGGGATCTTTTGTCGGTTGATAACCCGGAGTAGGTTGACGCATCCAGTCGGGAATAAGTAGCCCCACGTTACGTCCGTGCAGGTCCCCTACCAGCACCACATTCTCGCCCTGTTCCAGATAAACACCAGTAATGTTCTCATAGCGGCTATAACCGCTGTAGAGTTTCATCTGCTGCGCCAGCACCTTATTGGAAGGAATAGGTTTGTAGGATTGCAGCAAGTAACGTGATTGGTAAGTGCCGTTAAGCAGTTTAGCGGCCAACTCTTTCATTAAAGGACTTTGAAAGTTTTTTAACTGTTTCGTTTTCACTCCTTTTTTCAGTTTACCGCACGTCCAGTCTGTGAAATTAGCTACATCTGTCTGGATAGCATACGTGGAGTAAGTGAAGGGTGCGGACTGCCCCAAAGTATCCGCACACACGCTACCGAGAAGAAAGACAATTAGTAACCAGTTTTTTCTTGTCATTTTCATCATTTCTAAATATCTCATTATTAATTTAAGGGAACGACTTTAGATTCTCCAGTAGCAGATACTGCACGCACTTCAATATTAATCGGCAGTACTGCCAAATTCATACTAAATGCAGCTTCCGCAGCAACATATACCAACTTGGAAGCATCTTTATCATATACCTCAAACGCAACGGCATTGTTAAATCCACTGACTGAAATGAGTTTTGTCTCTCTGTCCAGTGTAGCGTTACCACTTGTTCCCATTGATAAATTTTCTTTAAAGATATGCTCATTCTTCTCTGTGATATACCAGAAGGCATGGGCAGGTTTCGGCAAGTCCAACCCTGCAATCCGCTCTTTGGCAGCCGCCAGTTCCGCATCGCCTATTTTGAATATACCTTTAACACCATAGTCAGTAATTTCAGTATTCACCTTGCGTAAAAAGCCCCATTTCTCAAAGAACTCGGTCAGGTCCATACCTGAAATTTTACTGCAAATATACGGAAACTCTACTTGATATTCCCAAGCCTGTTTTCCCGTCACAGTATTGTTGCGTATATATTCGTATACATCCGGATAAAACTCTTCTTTACCAAGCACATATGCCATATATAATTGCAGTTGCCAGAATGGAACAAGCTGACAGAACACATCCTCGCTGCCTTTTCCATCTACCTTTCCTACTTTAATATGAGGAGTCCCTGTAAATGCAGTTGTCATTGCATTGGGATAATAACCTTTCAACCATAAACGAGAATCACCACTGTTAATGCGCTGCATATACATGGAGTGAATATTATTAGTCACTTCAGTCATACCTGTCCATTTCAGTCCCGGACGGGTTTGGTTACTGTGTCCCACTTCGTGCGACGGTCCCCAGCTATCAGCTTTCAACTGTGACAGATTACAAAGAGCATTAATCGTACCTTCACTATACCCTGTGTGATAAGTTGTGGAATACATATAAGAATCATTGTACATCACACTAAAAAGCATACGGTTCTTGAACATCTTATCGTATTTTACCAATCCCAACAGCACTTGTTCGTTGTATACCAAGTCATCATAGAATTTTACCCATTCTACCGGATTTTCCACCTGTTTCAGGTTTTGTACGGGGAATATAATATGTGCATATGTGCCTAACACATCCAAACATCCCACAGAGGCATTCGCCAACAGCTTATTCCAATTCTCCATAGTACAGTTTTCTCTTTGTGTGTCAAAGTAACCATTCACTTTTCCAGCCGTAAAGTGCATCTCGACAGGTTGTACCGTTGCATAGTCCTCGGTATGATAAGCTACATACAGCAAACCTTTCTGCTCCATCTTGATTACGTTTGTTCCCGGTCTCAACGGATATGTTTTACGAGCACTGAATCCGTCTTTACCCGGTGTATCAAAGTCTACCAGTATCAACGAAAGTTCCTGGTCGTACATATCACCCACCATTATCACCATCTGCTCATTTGCTTCCACCGAGATTCCGGTTGGGTTATCCAGCAGACTATATTGTGTCGTTTTATTTTGGGCTGCATCTTTGTCCGGATGTCTCCACGCCTTAAACTTCGCAATACGGTAATCCGTCTCGTAGCAATCATAGTACATATACAAAGCTATATTTCTGAAAAAAGGATATGGACATCCTTCAATTTCCTCCAGCGTAATATCATTTTTCAGTTTACTGCAAAGTTCATCGGCAAACAGCGTAGAGGTATCAAAAACCTGAGAGCTTTTGCCATAAAGCTCGATTTCCTGAAAAGCAACATACATATCTTTCTCTGTTACCGTATGGATGAGTATCTTCACCGTATGAGGATGCTTTACCGACTGATTGAAATAGATAGTCTTTACCTTGTTGTCATTCTCCACGCAGTCATACTTTTCTTTCACCAAAATAAATTCTTCAGGTTTTTCTGCAGTGGAAACATAAATATCAATCACTCCTACCCGACCGTTCCGGTAACTCACACGCGGATAAAATATCATATAATCAATCTGCTCGTCTTCACCGGAAAGAAACAATTTCAATTCGTGGGGGAAATCATCTTTTCTTTCATCCACAGTACCGTATCCGGCCCATTTTGCATTCCAAGGAGTAACAAATAATTTACTATCACTTTTCACTCCGTCATAAATAGGTTCAGTCCCTTTCACGTGTTCATCCGGCCCTTCGGAATTTGACCCGTGTTTAGACCATGCACTTTTTATCTTCAACTGTTTATCAGCCATATCAGCCAGTCCGGTCTTATCCTTATCGGCAACATACGTTCTCAGTCCGTTCTGCACCACTCTGACCATTGTTCCCGAACCATTCAGACAAATCTCTCCCGAGCGCCCTGTTTTGGAATAATATTTTGTAACTTCAAACTTGAACAAATGATGTCCGTTATTGAATATATGTTCTTTCAAGGTTATCCACTCCGGATAAACAGGATTCAACTCTTGTGCAGCTTCAGCGCTAAATTCCACTGTTCCTCCTTCTGCCTCCAATGTAAAGGCCGATTTATACAACCAAACACGATCATCATCGTCCTTGCATCCGACAAGGAATAACATACATAATAGAGGTAATAAATATCGTATATTCATGATTATTCGTTTTTTTGATATTTGTAATCAGTTTCTTAATTATAGAACGGATTTTGTATCACTTGCGGTGTCTTCTGTGTTTCATCATAAGGAATTGGCATCAGATACTGTCCCTTGTGAAATCTTCTCAATAAATCCAATTCAACCACTTTCAAAAAATCCTCGTCTGTTTCGCCCAATGTATTCAACCCTTTCACAGGAACTCCCAAGAACTGTTCTGCAATTTTCCAACGACGGATATCATAGAACTGGTGCCCTTCCATATAAAGCTCCAACATACGTTCACGACGTACAATTTCCATTAAGTTCTCCTTGTTTTCGTAATATTTCGGTTGTGTAGAGTAATTGTCCCAAGCATCTTTTACATCTGGTATGCCGGCACGCATACGCACCACATCCAGATTGTCAATACATTTGTCTGTTTCACCCAGTGCCGCATAGGCTTCCGCCAGATTGAGATAGAGTTCCGCCATGCGGAAGAGTGGCAACGGATAGTCCACTACACCAGTACTGAATGACGGAGGGAGAAGTTTCTTGTTATTGTATCCGGTCACCGAATAGTTCAATGTTTGCGGAGCACCTGCCTCGTTTTTTCGTCCCTGTGGTTTTCCAAACCGCAAATCTAGTACGACCGCTCTGTCACCGTTATTCTGTCCCGGAGTAGCACCATTATATTGTCCCACTTCGAAATAACCACCCTGAAAACCGACATTGGCATAGAAACGAGGTTCTCTGTCACAGTGTAATCGCAATGTTTTCATTCCTGAGTTGTCAGCAGTATAGCCATTTCCATCCACATCATCCGGCATAGCCACAATGACATAAGGATCACCATAATCCTTATCATATTCTACAGGAAGCCCATTCTTCGTATAAAAACGTTCTACCGACTGGAAGGTAGGCACGATACATCCCTGTACTTCACCAACATATCCTTTGCTTTGTTTCAGTACCGAACGCCGTTGATAACCATAGTTACCTTCTTTGCGGGTATCACACCAAATTACTTCCGGATTGTCACCGCCTTTGGTGTCAAGTACACAATAACGAATGCGGCGTTCTGCCTTGTTTTTTGAAAATCCAGGTTTGCTGGCATTCGGTTCTCCCGCTTCAGCGTCACCATACAAGTGGAAACCAGCATCACCCATCTCCTTGATAGCCTGCTCTGTTACCTCCACAACTTTCCGCCATTTATCTTCGCTATATTGTTGGGAGATCAGATTTCTGCCGTCTATCGGACTTTTAAAATTGGCATACCAGTCGTTTCCGTTAAAAAGTGGCGAAGCAGCATACAGATACATACGGGAACGCAATGCCAGTGCAGTATAGTATGTGATACGTCCGTATTCATCCCCGGAATGCTCTTTTGCCAATCCCGGAAGTGCTTTTTCTATTTGCTGGTCAATAAACGCCACCACTTCGTCATAAGAACTGCGTTCAGGATAATCCTCAAGTGGCATCTCCAAATCAAACGCTTGCCGTACAATCATTGTCGGACCATAGGCACGCAGAGAAATAAAGTGGTAGTAACCAATCAGATATTCGGCTTCCGCCCTGTAATGTTTCAATTCTTCTGCGCTCAATTCCGGCATCTCTTTCATTTTATCCAATATGTCAAGGAAACGGTAACACTGTCCGATACCATCCCATACCCGTTGCCATGTATAGGAAGTCATGCCAAGATTGGTGGGTCCATAATCTCCCTCATTGAAGGTGGAAAACGCTTCCTTCCGGAAATAAGATGTTTCTTCAGCGCAAATCATATCATAAGACTCTGTTAGAATCTGTCGGGTAGTAGGCAGATAAGAGTAGCAGGAAGCTAAGAATTCTTTCACACGCCCCGGGGTGGAATAAGTATCCTCTTCTGTTGTTCTCTCTTCGGGCACAATATCCAAATAGTTGCACGAGGAACACATTATCAAAGCCAATAATCCGATATATATATAATTCTTTTTCATTGTATCGTCTGTTATTTAAAAGTCATTTGAAAACCTAAGTTAAACACACGCTGTGTAGGATATTTCAATCCGTTACCCCCGCCCATTTCCGGGTCCCACTCCTTAAACGGAGAGAAAGTCAGCAAATTGGCACCGCTCAGGTAAAAGCGCATATTTTTAAATGTATATCCCAATTCCGCATTTTTCAATTTCAGAAAAGCAGCATTGCGCAACCAATAATCCGAATACTCAGTATTATGGGAGTTATCCTCTACAGAGAGGCGCGGATACTTGGCATTAGGGTTCGGATTGGCTTCTGACCAATAATCGTCTGCTATAAACTGACGTACATTTGTCAGCGTAGTATTTCCAAACGGATGAATACCGCTCATCATCAGTGAAACGCGTGCCGCACCCTGGAAAAAGAATGAGCAATCCCAATTCTTCCATTTGATAGATGGACCAAATCCGTATATAATCTCCGGATTAGTAGGATACCCCATATATACTTTATCATTGTTGTCGATAATACCGTCTCTTTCGCCATATACATTTGGCTGGTCCAAATACCAGATATCACCCGGCAGCACTGGAAGTCCTTTTCCCTGATTAGGGGCATTCCTAATACTTTCCTCATCCGGAAATAGTCCATTGCTCACCCACCCCATCAACATATCGACAGAATGGCCAACTTTCGACTTCCACGGATATTCCAAAAACGAAGGTTCATCCTGTTCCAGCACCGTATTGTGCGCATAGGTAAATGTACTTTTGAAAGAGATGAACAGGTCTTTGTTCACCTGTTTGTTATAATCAAGTGAAAGTTCGATTCCTTTGTTCTCCATCTTTCCAGAGTTTGCATAAACAGCAGTCTTATTTTTATCATCAATCACTGTAACCAATCCCGAATACAGTGGAATGCTACCATTACGGTTCATAAAGATGTCGGAGCGTGTCTCTTTAAACAAGTCAACATTCACGTTCAGCGCATTAAAAAACTGCATATCCAAACCAAAATTCCACTTTTCACCCGTTTCCCATGTCATATTATTATTTTGGAATCTTTTCCAAAACGGCCCTTTGTATGTCTTGTTTTGAGCAGTACCGAATGTATATTCTTTAGAACCTCCCAAAACGATATCAGATAAATAAGCAAAACGCCCTGCTCCTGTATCATCATTACCAACTAATCCCCACGAAGCTCTTAATTTTAATTTTGAAACGTAAGGACGAATGTTGTCCCAAAATTTCTCTTCAGAAATATTATATCCGATGGCGAATGAGGGGAAAAAACCGAAACGGTTGTCTTTAGCGAAGTTTTCCGAGCCGTTATAACCGAAATTCACTTCTGCCAGATATTTTCCGGCATACATATAAGATGCCCGACCGGCAATACCTTGCTTACGTTTGGGAAGCGATTCCAACAACGTACTAGGTTCCAAAACATTGTATTGGTTCTGATTATAAAGAAACATTACATTCAAGTCGTGTACGTCATTGAATGTATGCTGATATTCTAGCATAGCTTGCAGATAAAGTTTACGATCACCAGCAGCACTCTTAGCATAATTAAGCTGTGTGGAGTTTTCAGTCCCGTTTACACGCTTCAATGCAAATTCCATCGTCTCACGATCATAATCAGTCATAGCAAATTTATTATATTTACTTGTCTGTTTAGTTACTGACTGTGACCAGTTTTTGAAAGAAAATAAGCCTGAAAATCGAAGTCCTTCCAAAAGCATATCCAGTTTTTGTTCCAATTTGAAGTTCGCAGTCACTGTCGTATCAAATTGTTTTTTATATCCGGTCACGTACTCCGCTACAGGGTTACGGTAACCGTCTTCATACGGACCACCAGGCTTATCTCCCCACAACACTCCACCATAATCGGCAAACATACCTGCAGGATACATTACAGGAAAATCCACCGGATTGGAAATCTGCGACAAACCGAAAATATCATTTATCTTCTTTTCAGGTCCTTTCCAGTCACGGATAGAGAGATTCAACCCTAACCCGATCTTGGTGGTCGAAGTCACTTTCACATTCAGGTTATTGACAAACTCGTAATTAAAGTAGTTGATATTATTATTGTAAGAGAAGTAATCCTTACTGATGGAACGCAAGTTACCATCACTGTGACGGAAGCTACCACTCATAAAATAATCCATCTTCTTGTTCCCGCCACGAACATTGAAATTGAAACGTTGCGCATAAGAGTTCTTCTTGAACATCTCGTCATACCAATTCACATTGGGATAGATGTACGGATTCTTACCGGCAATGGTTCCGGCTATTTTCTCCCAACTGTAAGGAGTGGCACTTGATCCCGGACGGGAAGCAGCTTCATTGTACATATTCATATAGGTGACGCCATCCACCATCTCAGCCACATCCGACATTTGACTCACTGCCGTCTCCAAACGGAAATTTATCACCGGTTTGTCCAAGTTCTCCCCGCTCTTAGTGGTTACAATCATCACACCGTTTGCACCACGTGTACCATAGAGAGCAGTCGCTGTAGCATCTTTCAAAATAGAAAAACTTTCAATAGCTTCAGGGTCAAGACGGTTCAGTTCACTACCCGAAGCCTCAACACCGTCAATTACAATCAATGCTCCCGTAGCACCGCTAAAAGTTGACTTTCCACGAATCCAAAAGTCAGCGCCATCCGCTCCCGGTTCACCACTACGCTGCACGGCAATCACACCTGCCATACGTCCGGCAAAAGCGGAAGAAAGACTGGAAGAAGGTATTTGCAACTCTGCCGGTTTAATTTGTTCTACCGAACCTACCATAGAAGCTTTTTTCTGTCCGGCACCGAAAGCCGTCACCACCACTTCACTCAGCATTTCGGTAGATTCGTTCAACTCCACTGTATAGGTTTTCAAAAGAGTCACACTGATTTCCTTACTCTCATAGCCCAAATAAGAAATGACAAGCACGTCACCTTTCGCAGCTTTCAACGTAAATTCGCCATCAATATTAGTAGTAGTACCATTGGTGGTCCCTTTCACTTTGATAGCTGCTCCGATAATCGGCTCACTCGTTCTCCCATCCAGAACAACGCCTCGGATTTCATTCACCTTCTGTTGTGCCCCCATAGAACTGACCATGACTACTTCACTTCCGGTAGTTCCATTTGCAGATGCGGAATACGGAATATTGCAAAGCCCCAAAGTCAACAAGGGAAGTGCACTCAGAATTATGCCACTTTTCTTTTTCATAATAATAAAAAGTTTTTTGTTTTCATAATAAAAGTTTCATTCTAAATAAAGGCCTAACTATTTATTGATGCAAAAGTGAATAAATCCATTTAAATTAAGAGGAGATTTCATCTATTTAAGGTACAGAAATTGTCTTTTCTATAAAAAAGGTGCATTTTAACATATCATAAAGAGGGGAATGATTTTTTCTCCGAAAAAGATCTCTCATCAAGATAAATGTTAAAAATAAAAGGAAAAACACAAACTCCCCTTCGAATGGACGAAATCCCCCCCTACCTGTTTCATATAGGAATAACTTTGCATCGTAAAACAAATAACATCTAACACCCAGTAAATATGATTAGATTTATAAAGAAGAATCCGACAATCTCCAAAGGATGGATTGTCCTCACCGCATTGGGATGCTCACTAACTGCCACACAGGCGCAAACGCTCCAGGCAGAGAAAGCATTTATCAAAGAGAATATGGAATTCGCCACCAAACAGTATGGGTTGATGATGCAGACCCCTGCACAAGGAAAGGATGGAAAAGCCATGATGCCACACAGTATGCGCAAAGACGGCACTCCGAGTAAAGGTAGTATCTACCTTTGGACAGCGGGCTTTTTCCCCGGCACACTGTGGTATCTGTCAGACTACACGGGAGACAGAGCTTTACAAGATTCTGCCTTGGCTTACACCCGACAGATGGAACCTGCAAAGACTTTCACCGACAACCACGACATCGGTTTCATGATGTATTGCAGTTACGGCAATGCTAACCGCTTCGCACCGGAACCCGATTACGAGGGCATCCTGGTGGAATCGGCTCGTTCGCTCTGTACACGCTTCCGTCCTAAAGCAAATGTCATCCAGTCGTGGAACGGATTTCGCAGTTGGCACGGTGACAAAGTATATGACTTCCCCGTTATCATTGACAACATGATGAATCTGGAACTACTATTCCATGCTTCTAAAGTGACAGGCGACGAAAGTTTCCGTAAAGTGGCAATCGCACACGCAGAAAAGGTGATGCAAAATCAAGTGCGTAAAGACTACAGTTGTTTCCATATCATATATTATGATAAAGAAACTGGCAAACCCATCAAAGGAGAGACTTCTCAAGGATATTCCGACAATTCGGCTTGGTCGCGCGGACAAGCCTGGGGCATTTACGGATTTACCATGTGTTACCGTGAGACGAAAGACAAGCGTTTCCTGAAAACAGCGAAAAAAATGGCAGATTTTTACCTCGACCACCCCAACCTTCCCTCCGATAAGATTGCCTGGTGGGACTTTAACGCCTATCAAGAAGGCTATACACCCGGTGTCCGCTCCAATGCAGGTAAAACAGTAAACAACTACCGCGACGCTTCTGCCGCTGCCTGCGTAGCTTCGGCATTACTGGAACTGAGCACCTATACCAAAGGTAACAAAAGCAAGAAGTACCTGGAAAGTGCCAAGCAGATTCTGCATGCGCTAGGCAGTGCCAACTACCGCGCCGAACTGGGTAAGAACGCAAACTTTATCCTGATGCACAGCGTGGGTACCGTACCTCACAATGCAGAAATAGATGTTCCGCTAACATATGCCGACTACTATTTCATCGAAGCTTTACACCGTTATGACCGAATGTTAGATGGAAAAAGTCCGTTATAAATAAAAAACTAAAATCCATGAAAAGAAAAAGTCACCTGATATATTTACTGACAGTCATAATGATGTTGCCGGTAGGAGTACAAGCAAAAAACAAGAAAAAGGAAAAGAAAAGCATCCCCATGACGGAAATTCAAACCACCGGCGCACAGGATCGCACCACATGGGTGAAGCTGCTTTGGAAGATATCATATCCCGTCATCCACAACCTGGCAGAAGGAACACTACACCAGAATATGCCCATTGAAACCCGCAGTGGTGAAACTGCAGGCTACAAGGACATGACACATTTAGAGGCTGTAGGTCGTACACTTGCCGGAGTTGCCCCCTGGTTGGCACTTCCCGATGATGATACAGAAGAAGGCAAACTGCGCAAGCAGATGCGCGCAGAGGTACTGAAAGGTTTGAAGAATGCAGTAGACCCTGCATCGCCCGACTTGCTGAACTTCACTAAGCACGCTCAACCCATCGTGGATGCCGCTTATCTGGTACATGCTTTCCTCCGCGCCCCCAAAGCCTTATGGGAACCACTGGATGAGGTTACCAAGAAACGCTACATTGAAGCGCTTCAATCCCTACGTGATCGTACCGGTGCTTACAACAACTGGCTACTCTTCACCGGACTGACGGAATCGTTTCTGTTGGAGAAAGGTGCACAATACGACCAGTTCCGTATCCGTGTAAGCAAAAACAAGGTAAAAGAATGGTATGTAGGCGACGGCTGGTATAGCGACGGTCCGTCATTCAGCATGGACAATTACAATGCTTACGTGATACATCCCATGATGGTGGCTATGCTGGAAAATCTCTTGCCCAAACGCTGGGCTAGTCAAAAAGAACTGGATGAAGCCATGAAGCGCATGATACGCCATTCCGAATTTTGCGAACGCATGATTGGTCCTGATGGTACATACCCCGCATTCGGACGGTCCGTAACCTATCGTACCGCTGCATTCCAGTCGCTGGCAGACGTAGCTCTACGTAAAAAGTTACCCTCACACGTTTCTCCTGCACAAGTACGTTGCGGACTGACTGCCGTACACCGTAATATGTACGAGGGAAATCAGAACTTCGATAAGGATGGTTGGTTAGTACTCGGCTTCAACGGTCATCAGCCGGAATGTGCTGACGGCTATACCTCCACCGGCAGCCTTTATATGGCAACCTTAAGTTTCCTACCTCTCGGTCTTCCTGCCGATGATCCGTTTTGGACAGATGCTTATGCAGACTGGACCAGCAAGAAAGCTTGGAAGGGCGAACATCTGCACAAAGATTATAAAGTGGAATACTAAAAAGTGCAATTATACGACTTGAGATATAATAATCTCAAGTCGTATAATTGCACTTTAAAACTAAATAAATATGCTGTTATCCCTATCTTGTTTCAGTTTGTAGCTTGTACCTGTGGAACAATAGTATTCACTAAAAATTCCGTCTTATTTCAATTCAAAGGGTACAATCCCCTTAATATCTCTTGATGAACTTCCGATAACTGCTTCAAACTTGCCCGGTTCGGCTATCCATTCATGCTTTGCATCATCGAAGAAGCTCAATGCTTTCTTATCAACCGTCAGCGTTACCGCTTTCTCTTCGCCCGGAGCCAGTCTCACTTTTTGGAAGGCTTTCAGTTCTTTCACCGGACGGGGCAGAGAGGATTTCTTGTCGCTGATATAAAGCTGGACAACTTCCTGACCTTCGCGGGTTCCTGTATTCTTCACGTTGACAGTGAACGAAATCGTATCATCGGTGGTCATTGTTTTCTTATCTGCGGAAGGTTTGCCATAAACGAAGGTTGTATAGCTCAATCCATGTCCGAATGGGAACAACGGTTTGATTTTCTCTTTATCTGCCCAACGGTAACCAACAAAAATATCTTCGTGATAAGTTTCGTTAATAGTATCCCCCCTATGCTTGGATTTTGCGAGTTCTTCCTTATTACCCGGATATTCACCTAGTTTATGAGCACCTACATCGTCCAGTTTTACAGGGAAAGTAAAAGGAAGTTTTCCGGAAGGGTTCGCATCTCCTACTAAAACCGAAGCAAGAGCCGTTCCGGCTTCCGAACCCAAGAACCAGCCTTGTACAATAGCGGGGACTTCATTTACCCAAGGCATAGCCACTGCATTACCGGATATATTGACAAATATCAGGTTCTTATTGACCTTTGCCAGTTCACTTATGACTCTGTCCTGTGCGTATGGCAAGCCTAAAGAAGCACGGTCAGAGTCTTCACAATCCTGGTGATTGCTCTTGTTCAACCCACCGAAGAAGATGACATAATCTGCGTCCTTAGCCACTTGCAGAGCCTCAGCGAGAAGTTCGTTTTCCGAACGGTCATCTTTCAAGTCCTGCCCAGTTTTCACACCGTTATATTCGCCTGTCGGGTCGCCTACATATCCACGGGCATATACAATCTCTGCCTGTGAGCTGGCACGTGCTTTTAAACCGTCTAACGGAGAAATCTCGTACTTCACTTTTAAGGAAGAACTGCCACCACCTACTGTCATCATCTTAATGGCATTTTCACCAACAACGGCTATTTTCTTCGCTTTATTCAAGTCGACAGGCAATACGTTATCCTTGTTTTGCAAAAGAACGATTCCTTCCTCAGCTATCTTACGACCGGCTTGTCCGTGTTCGGGAGAGCCTAAAGAACCGAACGGTTTATGTGGATCCATCGAAGTACGGAAAATCAGACGAAGGATATTGCTGACTTTCTCGTCCAGTTCTTTTGTTCCGACTTTACCCTCTTTTATCAGTTTCAGGTAAGGGAAAGCCATGTAATAATTATCATAAGCATTACGAGTTCCGGCAGACAAGCCGTTTGTCCACGAACCGAATTCCAAATCCAAACCGTTGTAAATGGCTTGTTCGGTATTGTGCACACCACCCCAGTCAGACACTACCACGCCGTCGAAGCCCCATTCATCACGAAGGATGTCTTTAAGCAGACGTTTGTTGTGACAGCCGTGCTGTCCCTGATAAAGATTATAGGAACCCATAATCGACCACGCTCCGCCTTCTTGAACGGCAGCCTTGAAAGCAGGCAGGTATATTTCATAGAGGGCACGGTCGCTCAGATGCACATTGGTGGTATGACGTTTGAATTCCTGATTATTCAGCGCGTAATGCTTTACGCAGGCGGCTACGCCGTTCTCCTGCACACCTTTGATATAAGGAACTACCATAGTGGCAGACAGATACGGGTCTTCACCCATATATTCAAAATTACGTCCATTCAAAGGGGTACGGTAGATGTTCACACCGGGACCGAGCAGAATGTCTTTTTTCCGATAACGCGCCTCTTCACCAATACTTTTCCCATAAAGATGAGACATTTCAGGATTCCATGTGGCGGAAAGGCAAGTCAATGCGGGATAAGCGATACAGGAATCGTTTGTCCATCCTGCCTGATTCCATTCATCCCACAATACTTCCGGACGGATACCGTGAGGGCCATCGGTAGCCCATACTTCCGGGATTCCGAGACGAGGTACGCCTGCCGAACTGAATTTAGACTGTGCATGAAGCATCTTCACCTTTTCTTCAAGGGTCATCCGGTTCAATGCGTCTTTTACCCGCTCTTCGATTGGCTTATTCGTATTCAGATACACCGGTTTCTGTGCTGAGGCAGACAGTGTAGCTATAACAGACAAGCCAAGTAACATTGCTTTGAATTTCATGTTTATTTATGATATAAGAAATAATTTATAATCTATATATAAAGACTCCTAAGCTAAAGTTATCTACTAGTTACGAGTAAAATTATTAATATTTATTATATTTATCGACCAATAAGTCTATCTTCATATAAAACAGGTCGAAATTAAAAGTATATCTATATCCTATTCCACCAACTACCGCATATAAAGGCTGGTCACACTTTGCTTATCCTTATAGAACAGTTTCGCTTTCACGATAGCAGATTGGCAAGCTACCGGAGCTTCCCAAAGCATCGAATCCATCGTCGGCTCCGTTCCGTCCGTCGTATAGCGTATCTGCCCACCTGCAATGGAAGTATTCGCGTACAGCAGACCGTCTTTGACGGAGAGTCCGGGGTGAGGTAAACGGAAATTTACCCCTATCCGGCTCCAGTAAGGCATTTCCTTCACACTGATTTTTTCATAGAGCAACGACAAATCGCGGTCAAAGGCTTGCTGCTCTGCCGTGCCGGAAAGGGTTTCCCAATTCGGGTGCGCATTCCAGCCACGCTCTACCAATCCCATCACTTTCGGGAATATATAATATTCTACCCATTGAAATCCTCGGATAGTTTCAGCAAACAGTTGCGCCTGCACGCCTTTTATATTTTTCCTGCCTGATGTGGTCAGTGCGGTCTTCCCTTTTCCCGCCGCACTTACATCGACCGGATTCCCTGCCATATCCGTACGGGAAGAACGATAGACATCGTACGGAAGCATGGAGAAGGCTTTGGACTCATCCACATATCCTCCCCAGAAATGTCCCGGTTCGTCGGGATGGGCATCATAAGCCAAGTCTAGATAGAAGTTGTTCACATTACAGAGAATCACCGGATAGCCGTTGTTGGCTATCTGATAAGGGATTTCGTCTTCTTTCCATTCAGGAACCGTTTTCCATGAGTTGATGCCGGCTGCACATTGGGACAGATAAGTGTGAGTCTCCGGTGTATGTCCCAAAGCCACTTCCTGCCAACCGTTAAAAGATAAATTATACCGTTGCAGGCAATCAACTACTCGGGTAATGAAATACTCCGCCAAATCGTGCGCCTTTGTCATTCCCTGTTCTTTCATCAATGCAACACACAAAGGTGAACCTAGCCAAGCACCTCTTGCCACTTCGTCACCACCCAGGTGGATAGTAGTCAGAGGCACACCGGCTTCTTTATACATAGCCACAATTTCCTGAATCACCTTTTCCATAAAACGATAGGTCGATGGCAAGGCTACATTCATCACATTGTCTGTATAGGCTTGAGCGGAAACATAGCGGGAAGTATCCTGCAAATCACATAAAAGGTATTCATAAGCCTTCTTCGGGTCTGTATCTATGTATTTGTTATAACGTGCTTTCATCGCTACGATAGCAGCACGTGCATGACCGGGGGATTCTATTTCAGGAATGACCTGCACGTGCCTTTCTGCCGCATATCGTAAGAAGTCTATAAATTCATCACGGGTATAATAACCGTTTCCCGATGTTGCGGAAAGTGGGTCATACCCACCGTTATAAGCGGGATATAGACATTCTTTTTCATCAACGGTATATCCACGCCGTGCTCCAACCGTCGTCAGTTCTTCCAAACCCGGAATTTCCAGACGCCAGCCTTCATCATCCGAGAAATGGAGATGAAGTACATTCAACTTATAGGAAGAGAGTACATCTATCAGTTTCTTCAAGTTATCTACCGTTGTGTAATTGCGGGCAATATCCAGCATTTGTCCTCTATAAAGCAAGTCCGGATAATCCTGAATAGACATTGCTTGCAAGCGTAATGGTTCTTTCTGACCTTTTACCCCTTCCTGTTCTTTTTGCTTTATCTGTCCTTTTTGTCCTTTCAACAATCCCAATAAAGTTTGCGTTCCGTTAAAGATACCGTGAGATGTATTACTACATATTTCCACCTTTCCATCGGTGATATTCAGCTCATAATACTCTTCGTTTACCACTTTCTTTCCGGCAGGAAGATAGTCCAGAACAATAGTAACCGGGGCTTCGGGAACAACTTCCAATCCGTATATTTCCGACAGTTTATCTTTCAACAGCTTCCCTTCGTTTGCAAAATTTTCATGAAAAGTCAGAGCAAACTGTTTTTTCAATAAGATTTCTCCTTTGGCAGGAATTACTTTCTTGACAGATGGAATGATGTCTGTCTGCTGAAATTCCGAAGGGCCTGCTTTCTGCAGACGCAGATTCGTATCATAAGTCTTTTGCGCAGCAGACTTCTGCCATTCTGTAACAGGCAGTGGGACGATATTCAATGCCACAGGAAGCGGTTTTCCTTTCAATGTACCCGACTGGCTTACCCAATAAGAACCTTCGGGCGCATGGGAGTTTTTCGGAACTTCGCCGCCACACCGAAAAATCACTCTCAGTGAGTCTCCCGGAGCCAATGAGGTAAAACCTGCTCCCGGATACATCTTAAAATAGGTGGCATTTACTTGCTCTACCCGAACCGGTGATGAAGCATCCTGCCGGATATTACGGGGAAATTGTGAATAGAAAATCTCCCAGTCCTTGCCTAATGGGGTATCAGAGATATTCTTCAGTACAAATGAATTCTCATAATATTTGCCATTGCTGTCGTAACTTTCCATTTCCCAAGTCAGAGACACCGGAGCTTTCGCATCATTCGCAGGTTTACAACCGCCCGCCACGAGTAAGATACATAGCCATCCCGCTAATAAAGAAAATCTTATATCGTTCATAAATTTCGTCTTAGTGATTAGTCATGCCACCCTTTGCTTCTCAAATAATCGAGCATATAAGCCGGGGAGTCTGTCTGAAGGATTCGTGCTCCTAGTTTGTTTATCAGATAGCCGTAACTTGCGTCCGGGTCTTTCTGCGCAAGTTCGTCGTCGTGCCCTCCTGCCAGGGAAGCCCACAATGTATTATACCAAATCAGACTTTTCCCCGCCAACCTGCGTTCCATTTTGGCAGGTATCGGACTTGAAGCATTCCGGTAGCACAATTCAAAAGCAACCGGATGTAACTGTTTCATATAATCCTCGACAATTTTTACCGACTTTTCATCATCAATCGTTACGACAGGCATATAGATTACCTTATCCAAATAAGAGCCGAACTCCCGTTTTACCGTTTCCACCGGTTGTCCACCTTTCATGATAACTAAATCGGCAGTACCGGTCTTCTCCAATATGGCATATACATCATCAAAAATGCTGTAAGCCTTATCCAGATTGACCATGATTTGCCCTTTGGCAGCCAACAACGCTTCTTCCAAGGTAGGAACAGTATGTTCCGTCAACCGACCGTCTTTGTCCTTCAAGCGAAGTTGTTTTATTTCAGCCAATGTTTTGTCTTTTACCTTACCGATACCGTTTGTAGTGCGGTCTACCGTATCGTCATGCATCAGGACCAACTGTCCGTCTTTTGTCTTACGGATATCTATCTCCACAATATCTACTTTCATCTGAATAGCGCTATCAATAGCTGCCACAGAGTTTTCGGGGGCAATACTCCAGTTTCCACGATGCGCTACCACCAGCACTTTATCGAGACGTGGGTTCAATACATCTTTCCGGATAGCCTCCGCCCGCTGTGCAGCCAGGAAACCCGGCTGCAAACAGAACAGTAACAAAAGCACAATAAGCTTGCCTTTCTTCATATCTTTCATCAGTTATTAAATCTTCTTACTTTATTATATTCAACGTTCTAGCTTTTTATTGTTGCAGATACTTTAATACTGCAACTACAATCCGGCATCATAAGCTCCGGGCTGCATCTTGTTTACATTACGGATTGCTCCACGCTGGTCTACTCCGAAACCGTCTTCACCAACCCAATCGACGAATTGCTGTCCCACAGTTGCATCGAAAGACTTCACTGCGTCAATAACAGCCTGTTTCGTTGCAAATTCATCAATAACATTGGTTATTGTCCATTGGTAAACACCGTCAGTTAGCGAAGCAGCAGGAAGCGTTTGAGAAGAATAGTCCGTATCCGTACCGATAGCTCCCCAACCGGCATCTGCCGCCTGGAATACGTTATATCCACCGGAAGTTATATTACCTGCATAAATTGTCCTGGTTCCCGCTCCTTTAGCAAACAGGGAGTTGACAACAAGAGAAGCCCTGGCCCCTGCACGAAATACCCCGTTGGGATTGCCCGAATTTCCTACAATCGTGGTATTGGCAAGCATAAAGTAAGCATCTCCGTTGACGGTAACACTATTATTACTTGTGCCCGTAGTACCAAGTACAGTCGTATTATTCATACAAACATATCCATTTCCGGCATGTATAGCAGTACCCCAGGCTGCCGGTGCATGATTCTCATGCAATAGGCAATTGTTCATAAATAATACAGAAGCAGCATTATTCGTCAAAATGGCTCCCCCCCGATTGGCTCCCCTGTTATTCACAAGTTCTACGCGTTCCAAGAAAACACTTCCTTTGGCTAGCTTAATAGCCGGGCCTGCATCCGAAGCACCTTCACGGTTGAAGTTCTTCACAACACAGTTCTTCAACTGCAAAACAGCATTGCCCGATTGACCTGCCGCCACATAGAATCCATTCACGTCTCCTTTATCGCCTTGTTTATATTGTCCGTCGAAAACACAATCTTCGAAAGTTATATTTATCTGATTTCCCAAACAGAACATTCCGTCAGATGTAGCGGACGCATTGCTGCCTGTATTTCTGACAAAAACAGTCGTATATTTGCTAACATCACGCTTAGTCAGGTCAGTTCCCGTACTTGAAGGGTCATATCCACCTTCAACCGTTATTTCCACCTGCTTGCTATAACCGCTATACTCTACCTTTACGCCGGAATTCTCTTTCGCTATTTCATAAGAGCCCGCAGCTACATAAATCTTCTTGCCGTCCAGTTTGACAGCATTGGCGTTGGAAACCGTACTGTTACTGCTCGTTTGCAGCAAGTTGCGCAATGCATCCACGCCCATTGCATTATCCCAGTCCATACCGGTGGCATTTCCGGCAGGTTGTTCTTTCACATAGTATGCAGTCAGTTGCAGTTCTTCCGCATCTCCGCCCGGCAAAGTACCGCTATCCCATGGAGAAACAACCGGTTCACTGACGGATATGACCGAACCTTCCACTTTTAAAGTGAACTCATAGCATTTTCCGGGTTGCAACTCCGGGATACCAAGCATTACCAAATCCTCACCCAAATAGTTCAAGGAGACAAAAGTAGCAGTTGCCCCAGCTTTTCCGGGAGTCACAATGGCAGTATAGCTACAACCATTCTGCCCCGCCTTACCACCTTCGGGAACGGTAATGAAAGGCGATACCAAAGAAGTAGCCTCTACCACTTCCCCATTCGTGTATCCTTGATAAGAACCTATTTTCACTCCCTGCACTTTACCTTGTCCGCCTACATCCGCCAACGTCATTATGACTTTCGCCATTTTCCGGTTCATGCCCAGACGGAGAATACGGGAACCGTCATCCGTAGCATTCTCCACAGTACAAGTCATATAATCGGCATTTGCCAGGTTTTCCAGACGTTGCTGGTTGGTGGGAAGAATAAAGTTAGCAATGCCAGCACCATTAATTACCGGATAAAAGGCGGAATAAGTTACAGGTTCCGTTCCCCATCGCAAATAGTAATTATCGGTCGGTGACCATTTGCCACCGGAGAACACATAGTTCAGATAGCCGTCCTCACAGCTCAACTGAATTTCATCACCCTCATTAAATTGTTTCTGCTGTTCTCCCGTAGCACCGGGATTACTACGGGTGAAGGCAGTATTTATAACAGCCTCAATCTGAATAGCACCGGAATCATTGCCGTATACCGCCACATCCTTGTCTGTATCACAAGCCGCCATGCCCGTCAATAAGCAGGCAGCCATCATCAGTTTTGTTATCTTCTTCATCGTTTATTTCCTCTTTCTTTAATTCCGGTCGATAAGCTGACCGGTTGCCCAACTCCTGGCTTGCATGTGCATGGCAGCCAGCCGCGCAGTTGTATTTACATTGAGAGTCAAAGTATGCTCCACGCCTTTCTCCAGTTCAATAGCTTCCTTGGCAGACCATATATAGAGCTTTCCGTCATAACTGAAATTGATAGAGAAGTCCTCCGCTATCTTTTGTGGCGGCAGGATACATTCGCAATAATCCGTTCCCTTATAGGGAGCCACGGTAGCTACTGCCGCGTCAGCCGCAGGAACAACCACCGGATCCGCTGCCGACAAATCGCAGATACCGTTTACGACAGCACCGTTGATAGACATATCCCCTAACTTATTCATCTCAGCATCGACCGTTCCATTCACAGTGATTTTTATAATCAGCTTGCTCATGGCATGGTTCAGGGAGATTCTCAGTTTTCCGTCAGTAGTCAAATCCTTTTCCGGATCAACTATCGCTTTCATCAGCAGGAAATCGGAAGACATCACATTGGCTTCTGTCGCCTGATTGGTCAATGCATCAACCGCCAACAGAGCATCCGGAGTAGCTTCACTCACATAAGGTGCATAAGCAATCATCGTAACAGGCGTTCTTTCCGCATCCCACAGCATTTGCTGACCGTCCGATGTGCTCCACACATTGCCGGAACCGACCATCTGTTTGTGATAGTTGTAAGCGGCATTCTCAGCGTTGCGAATCATCAATCCGAAACGTTCCAGATTCGTAGCGTCATACCCTGCACGCGACAGCGGCTCATTCACTTCCGTAATGACACTGATTATCCGTGCTTCAGAAGAACCACCCGTCGGCAGCAATTCATCCTCATTATTCGAGCATCCGGCCAGCCCGATGCCCAAGGCTAGTATATAAAATATCTTTTTCATGTTACAGTCTTTTTACAGTTTAATTCGGCAAAACGGCATCATAAGCACCGGCCTGCATCTTGTTGGCATTACGGGTCGCTCCACGCTGGTCTACTCCGAAAGCATCCTCACCAACCCACTCTACAAACACTTCTCCCAGATTGACAATGGGCGAAGCTACCGGATTGAAACTTTTTGCCACTTCTATCACCGCCTGCTTCGTAGCATATCCTTTCACCGAACCAAGCTGGTTGATATCCCATATATAAACACCTTCCTCATTCAGCGTACCGTTCACCGCATTGGGATAAGCCGTATCAAGAGGACTCATCGTGATGCCTGTGACGCGTTGATAAACATTATAGCCTTTTGAGAAGGCTTCAAAGCTGCTTCCGTTCAGATTGAAACTCGGAGCCGAAGGGTTTTCGGCAATCAAAAGGTTATTGATAAACTTCGTATCCCCACCAATTCCTGTCTCGCAACGGACAGCCCCATGGCTATCACTTGCATTTCCTACAATCGTACTATTAACAAGCAGGAAACTTCCCCCACCATTCAAGGCAGCACCCGTACCTTCATTCTCTATAATCGTAGTATTGTTCATGCAGATATGCCCTTCCGACATCTGAATTCCATTGCCCCATGAACCCGAATGGGAATTACCTTTCAGCAAACTGTTATTCATTAATGCCACAGCAGTCTTACTATTACAACGTACAGCTCCTCCACGACCTACCGACGTATTATCCAGAAGCTTTACATTATTCAGCCGGACTTGTCCCGACAGGATGAAGACAGCCGCTCCCCCTTGTTTAAGAGAAGTCGTCACTGTCGATTTACAATCCCTTATCACACAGTTAGTCAGTTCAACGGAAGTATCCCCCGTACTGCCGCTCACATAGATGCCGCTCCCACATTCGGTAGTACTGGCATCCGCTTCGGACACATACCCGTATTGAAAAGTAACCCCCTCAATAGCAATGATTCCTTTCTTAACCAACAGCAAGCCACAGTCTCCCGCATCCGCCTGCTTATTCCCGTTCACGTCGCCACTGATAACCGTTACATACGTGTCTATATTCCGTGCCGAAACGTCCGTTCCCTCACTAAACTGGCTATATCCGCCTTTAATCGCTTTCACATTCTTGCGGACAATCACGCCAAGCCCGCTCTCTTCAGACATCACATATTTGCCCTGGCTCATATAAATTGTACTCTTGGAAAGGTCGACAGACCCGCTCAACAGTTTGCGGAAACCCGCCACATCCAACGCCTGTTCCCAGGAACTACCATCCATCTCACCCTCACCGAACTGGGTTACAAAATAACTTTCCAGTCCCTTCTGCATTATGACCTCTTCGTCCAAATCATCATCATAATCGGTCATCATAGGCGGGTCTATCATCTCATAGTTTTCCTGGCATCCCTGTGCCAACAGGATAATGAAAGCCAGCATACACAGCTTCGATATTATGAATAAACTATTTCTCATTTTATTTCTTTTTAACTTGTACATTAGATAAGAATAATCGTAAAAATCACCGATTTCATCGGGCAATATCAGGATAGCCCGGATTCTGTTTCAGGTATTCGTTCTGTTCCAGTTGCGTCTGCGACAAGGGGAACAGTTCATAATGATTGTCCGCATCCCGTGACTTATCCCACCATGCTTCCTGATACCTGCCAAAACGAATCAGGTCTGTACGCCGGCGGCTCTCCGCCAGGAATTCACGTCCCCATTCATCGAGCATTTCTTTCATATCAAGCACCACATTACCTTCCGGCTGGTAAGCGATATTGGCTGTAAAGTTCTCATAATTGCGCTTGCGCACGCTGTTCAGCAACTTGCCCGCTTCGCCTGCCTGTCCGAGACGGAGAAGACATTCCGCTTGCGAATAGATAATCTCCGCCAGACGTATCTCCGTATAGTCCGATTCAATATAATATCCTCCCGTGAACGGGTAGAACGGGTATTTCACGCAATAAAGACCTGAGTTGAAGTCACCGTTCCCCAGCTTTGATTCCTTATAAGCCGGATTAGAGATATAACCCGATTCGGCATTTCCCTCGAAACGTCCCACCTGGTCGCGCAGGTAAAGTACATATTGATTATCCGGATTCTTGGCATATCCTCCACTCACAGCGGAGTTCGCAATCTTACCTTCGAGGAAGAACATACCTTCCCGTGTGTTATTGCCCGTATTTACATATTGCTTATAACGGACATCTCCCGGATATTTGGCAAACTTCCGGGTAACCATCCCTAGTTCATAGTCGAACAGCTCGCGGGGTTGCTGATTGTCATAGCTCGGTGAAAGCGCGTATTTTGGGTTCCGTTCGCCATTTCCCTCTATTTTCAGGTAATAGGCACTGCCATAAGGCAAACCACGTCCGTAAACCGTTCTCCTGTCATTTTGCAAATGCCAACTAGTCAGCCCGTAAGAACCGGGGAAACCGAATATCACTTCATTACACATCTCGTTATTCCAGTCGAAAGGCTCATACCAATTGTCGGCAATCGCGTAATAACCGAATTCTCCGCCCGTGATGCGGTTACATATATCAATACATTCCTGCCATTTGGGCTGACCAATCCATTTTTCCGCATTGAGATAGAGACGTACCAGTAAAGAAGCAGCGGCAGCTTTCGTAAATTGCCCCTGTTGGGCACCATTGCCGGATTGCCCGCTCTTTGAGGGTAAGGCTGTCAAACAGTAGTCTTTCAATTCACTTTCGATGAAATCGAACAATACCTGTGGAGCAACTTGCTTCCGGTTTTCCGGTTGCTCATTCACCGCCTGGTCTGAGGTGGTAGTCAGGATGCAGTTACGATGTGTATTCAACAGACGAAGATACCCCCAGGCACGCATACAGCGCAACTGTGCCTTGAAACTCTCAAATTCACTGTCACTCAAACCAAAGGAAGACGGATTCAACTGGCTCAAATCATCCAGTACCATATTACATTGGGCAATGCCTACATAAAAGTTCTCCCATTCACTCAGCCAATCACCCTGATTAATATCATCATATTGGTGGCGGTGGTACATTTCCCACAGACCGCCATCGTACCACCAGGTGCCACGGGTAGGAGTAATAAACTGGTCAGCCGGCAGTTCTTCGTTCTCATGACGTATCCAGATACAGCAGTACATATGTTCAAAAGGACGAAAAACAGCATTGATGACATCCTGCTTCGTGTTATAATAGTTCTTGGACATCACCTGGTCGTACACCGTTTCCGACAGGTCGGTACAGGAAGGCAAACCTAATACAGCACCCGCCATCAGACCTAATCCTATGATATATTTTGTTATTTTCATAATCGTTCCTTTTTTAAAAACTAACTTGTAAACCTAAAATAAACTGGAAAGCAGACGGATAATAGTTGTATCCTCCCCCGAAAGTACCCGGTGTCAGACCATTGACTTCGTAAGTGGAAGGGTCTACACCCGTGAATTTCGTAAACGTATAGAGATTGTTGGCTGTACCGAACAAACGTATTTTCTCGATATACTTCTTATTCAAGTTCATCGTATATCCCAAAGTGATGTTATCTATCTTCAGGTAATCGCCCGGTTCGATGAAATAGTCGGTTATCACGTTCTTGCCGGTCGTGATATGCGCGTTCTTCGAATAAGCAGTCGTTAGCTGGTTGGTACTCATGCTCTGCAGTCCAAAGTAGAAATCATGTACATTGAAGATATCGAATCCGGCAGCACCACGGAGGGCAACGGTCAAATCAAAGTTCTTGTAAGTGAAATTATGCGTCATGGAGCCGGTGAATTTCGGCAGACCGTTGCCGGTCACTGCCTTGTCTTCTTCTGAACCCTGGGCTATCGGGATGACATTGCCTTTCTTGTCGTAAATCAGCCAGTCGCCTTTCTTGTCTACGCCTGCATAACGGTAGGTGAAGTAATTGCCAATGCGTTCGCCTTCTTCAATCCGTTGCAAGTATCCCGGATTGTTAGGATTCGCCATGTTGCAGGTCGAGTAATATTTCTGTCCCTTATAGACATCGTTAGAGAAACTGACAAACTTATTATTATTGGTAGCGCCCACCAATGTGAAACTATAAGTGAAGTCCTTCGTACGCACGGCATTCACCGTCACATCGAGCTCGAAGCCTGTATTGCGGAGCGTACCTACATTGGCATATATAGTGGTGAACAAGTTGGGTGGCACGGATACGGAGTAACTACCGAGCAAATCGCTTTGTTTACGGTGGAAATAGTTAAATGAACCGGTCACTTTGTGTTTGAAGAACGAAAAGTCCAGACCGATATTCTGATTGTGTCCCTTTTCCCAGCGAAGTTCTGAGTTAACGTTCTTGCTCGGCCCCCATACATGGAAGTTATTGCCGTTATACTGATACCAGCCATAGGCTCTATATGTAGCTAAAGACTGGTAGTTTCCTATCTCCTGATTACCGGTGACACCGTAGTCATAACGCACCTTCAAGTCGTCAATCCACGAAAGTCCTTTCATAAACTTCTCGTCCGAGATACGCCAGCCTACGGATACCGCAGGGAAATTACCCCATTTGTGATTCTCACCGAAGCGGGAAGAACCTTCGTGGCGCAAAGAGAAAGTGAACAGATAGCGTTCCTTCCAGTCGTAGTTGACACGGCCGAAGAAGCTGATTAGTTTATGGTCATTCTTGTAAGAACTCATCATTGTCTTTCCTTCTTTCGCCGCTTCCAGACCGGAGCCAAGATTGTTATAAGTCAGACCGTCGGAAGAGAAATCCCAGTTCTCCGCTCCCATTCCCGAACTTACGCCATAATTATAGCTGTAACCTACCATCGCACGAATCTGATGTTCCTTGATGCGTGTGGAGAAGTTGGTCACCCATTCCAGATTGTTACTGGTACTCTTGTCAAAATCGCGGCTCGCTTTCCCGGCAACGCTTGAATTGACATTAGGGCCATACGTGGACGGAGTGAACCATCCATTGAACTTATCTACCTGATATTGGGAAACTGTCACTTGTGATTTCAGCACCATATTCGGGTTCTTCGGATTGAACAGGGGAAGCAGGTTGACGGCAGCCGTAGCGTTCCACTCCAACAGCTTGATTTCCGTTCCGTTCTCCTCCTCATTCAGTTGCTCGACAATATTGGAACTATCCCCACCGGAAGGGAAACGATAGTAGCCATTGGCAGATTCGGAATCATAAACAGGCATGGTCGGGTTATTCTTGATAACACTGCCGTAAACGCTTGCCGATTTGTTCCGGTCAATTACGCGTGGAGTCATATTGGCGGAGAATGTAAATAAGCCGTCTTTAGTAGTATGGCTGATAGTGGCACGCGCACCGTATTCGCGACGGTCGGAACGCAGGTCGATACCTTGTGCTTTGCGGTAGTCGGCAGTCACGCGGTAATTGGTTCTCGCATTACCACCGGAGAAGGTCAATGTATGCATGTGCGTTACCCCCAGGCGGGTAACGGCATCGAACCAGTCTGTGGTAGCTCCCATATCTGAAAGCGGATTGGATACCGTACGGTAAGCGCGATATTCTTCCGCGTTCATTATATCCAGTTCTTTCTTTGCCTTATTGAAAGTAACAGCAGCGCTATAAGTAGTATGCACCTCTCCGTCTCTCGTCCCTTTTTTCAGATTCACCAGAATAACACCGTTGCTGCCCCGTGTACCGTAGATGGCGGAAGCTGCACCGTCTTTCAATACATCGATAGATTCAATATCGGCAGGATTGATATTCGTCATATCACCACCCGGCACTCCGTCAACGACTATCAACGGCCCCAAGCCTGCATTACGGGAAGAAATACCACGAATCTGAATACTTCCCGTACTGTTCGGGTCGGCCAAAGCCGTATTCGAGACCGACACACTGGATACCTTTCCCTGCAAAAGCATGGAAGCATCGAGACTGGAAATCTGATTCAGGTCTTTCGCGCCGACATGGGAGATAGCCGAAGTCATTTCTTTCCTTTTCATCGTGCCGTAACCTACTACCACCACTTCATTCAGGGCAGTCGATTCTTCTTTCAGTACAATTCGCAAAGACTGGCGGTCTTTGATAGCTATTTCCTGTGTTTCATAGCCGATATAAGATACTTTCAGGCGACCGTTTTGCGGAGCATTTACCTGAAATTTACCGTCTATATTTGTAATGGCACCTTGCTTTGTCTCTACAACCACCACCGAAGCACCGATGACAGGTTCGCCCTTCTCATCGATTACCGTACCGGATATTTTACGTTCCTGCTGTACTTCCAAAGAAGTTCCCCTTGCCTGAATGCCGGAAAACAGCATCAGCAATACAGCCAACAGACAGGTACACGTCTTGCAATGAATATTTCTCATAAATAGATGATTTTTATATTAGATGATAAAGTTAACGTAGTCCTCTCGCTTGCAATGCGGGAATCAACAAGTCCGGCACATCGGTCTGTATCATGCATACCATGGGGTAGATTTGCAGCAGTTCGTCCAGATAGTCCTCGTTCAGCGTCCATTCGGAAACACTGCTGCCACTTGCGGGAAGCATATTCACCGTAGCCAACATACCATCATTGATAGAACTTCCCAAAGGAGTGCTTTTTCCATTTGTCAGGTAGCTGTATTGCACAAAATAATTGCCCGGCAATCCTATCATCGGCTTGTGGTTTCCCGTCCATGTGTAAACATGGGCTTTGGAGGTGATGCCCAGCACTTCTTCCGCTTTCTGCACACTGTTGCAATAAAAGAATACAGACTCCATCATGTCAAGTTTCATCACGATGTCTACTACCTGCTGCGAGGAAGCCGTACGCGGGGAATAGTCAAGATTGAAATAGATTCTGCCACGTCCCGCTTTCAGGAATTCTTCAAGGGTGGGCATCTTTTCATCGGTCACCCGACCGTTCCGGTCTTTCAAATTATACTGTTGCAGTTCCGCATAGGTCATTTTAGTGATGTCACCTGTGCCGTTAGTAGTGGCATTGATTGTCTGGTCGTGGCATACCACTACTACTCCGTCACTTGTGACGTGTGTATCGCACTCTATCACTTCGGCTCCCGAATCAATGGCATCTTCTACGGAAGACACCGAGTTCTCGGGGACAGTCCTGTCCGTGGTATGTGCACGGTGTGTCATCACCCATACTTTCTTGTTAGACGACTCCCTGAATTGCTTCATCGCTTCCGTCAACGCCAACAGATTGTAAATGCGGATTCTTTTCTGCACCTCATACTGACCTGCCGTGACGTGCAAAGTATAGTCACCGCTTTGAGTATAGGCATGAGTGACAGCTTCGGCAGCTTTACCATTCTTCACCGTTCCGTCACCAAAATCGACAGTAATATCGGTACTTCCATCAATGTTGATAAACTTGACCTCTACCACCTCTTTCAGCATGGCGCGGGTACTTGTTTGCAGGTAAGGGTTCTTTTTCACGGAGTCATCATCAGAGCAAGCGATGCAAACTATTCCACATATACATAGAATAACCCAACACCATAACCAACTCACAGACTGACGTTTCGTTCTTCTTCCTTTTTCCGGTATGGAAAAATGCAATAAATCATTTTTCATGTGTGTTTTTATAAAGGTTAATAAAAAAGAAGTTCCCGGGGCGGAAGAATGTATTACTTCCGCTCGGTTATGACAAAAATAGATGGAAATGACACGATAAAAAATAGCCAATAAGATATAAGTGGACATTCACAACATTCGCAAAGCACCAACATATTGACAAACAACATATTAACACATATCATGCCCGCATCAAAAGGTAGATTTGATACAGACCTATTTACCGGATTTTAGCTACCAAATCTTCAAAATCTTCGCGTGAAACACGTGCTTTGGTCTTCACTCTCGAACGATAATTATAGATAGTATTCACCGAATAATGCAGAAGCTCCGCAATCTGCGAACTGTCCTTGATGCCGAGGCGTATCAAAGCAAAAATCCGCAATTCCGTATTGAGCAATTCGTCCGGCTTCAAGACAATTTGTTCTTCGGGCAGCAATAATTTATTAAGGGATTCCACAAAGTTCGGGAAAAGGTGTAGGAAAGCGGAATCGAAGTTCGCATATAGTTCCTGCACCTCAACGGTCACAATATCATTGCTGAGATGTGTCATTTTCAACAGTTCGGCTACTTGTCCCCGCTGCAACTTCTTATTTACCAGCTTTCTGTATGCCTGCAGACGGTCTACATAAACGGAACATAGTTTGAAGAAACGGGCGATATAGGCTTCTTTAATAAGGTTGGATTCGGAAAGGTCTAAATTTGTGGAACGAAGATGCCGGTTGACTTCTTCCAATTCTTCATTCAGTGAGAAGAGTCGTTCGTTCACCTCCTGTAACCCTTTCTTGGCAACGGAAAGGGCTTTCATCTGCCGATAAATGTAGATTAACGCTATCACCAGCAATAGTGCAAGCAGGGCTACACATACGATATAAATCAGCAGTTCCTTGTTTTGTTTCCTGATGATATCCTGATAATTCCCGTTTATCATGGAAAGCGGAGTAATATTCATCCAACTACGCAACCGCGTTTTATAGAATTGCGATATTTCCCAGGAGAAGTTGATATATGCATACGCACGTTTCAAATCTCCTTTGCTATGCAGTTCCTGTGCCAGTACCATCAACGAAGATTGTTCCTTGATAGCGGAACGTACATCGGAAATAGCTGAAAGAACCAAGTAATATAAATGCTCGTCTTTCTTTCCCATACTCTCGAAAAGACGGAAACGCTGATAGGCTGCCAACGCATATTGAGGAGTACCAAAAGGGTATTCCGAAATCCGACGGTCACTGAATTCAAGAGCCTCATCGTATTTCCCGGCTTCTTTCAGTTGGGTTTCGCGCAACCACAGATAAGTATCCGAAGAGGGTTCCAAAGTTACCTGCATAGAATCCCGATAGGCACGGCTCAATTTGAAATAGCGGGATGAAAACATCCTATATCGCGGCTGCGCCGCCCCTGCTTCGGCATATACATGTTCATAGCACGTATAGTAATATCCTAAAAGCGACTGGGGAAGTGACGGGCGGTCTATGGCTCCCAGTATATCCGCCGCTTCCATATACATTCCGATCGAAGACAACAGGTAAGATAACTCCAACTGGATCTTAAGTTCACGCTCCCTGTCATTCAACTGACGGGCGAGCAATATATTCTCATTCAGATAGTGGAGTGCGGAATCAGAGCTATATGCTTTATATTCGGAGTAAATTGTATTGTTCAGGTTATAACGTTCGATGGAAACAGGCGGTGTCTTCCTGGCTTCTTTTTTCAATTCACAAAGTCGGTTCTCTTTAATCTGCACATAAGAATCAGCCTCTTTTATTGTTGCGTCAAGCACGTTCAGCAGCGAATCCAAACGCTCGTCAGCAAAGACTGAAGAACAAGAAAACAGAAGTAAAAGGAATGACAAGCAGTTCTTTTTCATCGGGTAGACAGACTTAATTATAATAGAGATTTCATAGCTTAACGAAACAAATGTAGGAAAATTCTTCGTAATTCAACTATAAATAATTCATAAATTAAGAAAGCCAACGACTTGGTAAAAGGAAAGAACCGAATAAAATATATCCAGTGTTACAATTCCTTTAAGAAATAGAATCTGAATTATATCCGCGATAAATTTTCAAATTACAAAGAAAAACATGTAATTTTGCAACTTTAAGATTGTTATCTAACTCTAATGTTCAATATTTGATTAACATGATAAGAAAACATCAATTATTAGTGCTAAGCACTTTACTGATATTTACATGTACAACTATGAATGCTCAAAAAATTATAAAACTGTGGAAAACGAATCCACCGACAAGTAATGAAATAACAGAAGTTGAAAAGTATGAGAGAAACGGTAACTGGGTAACAAATGTTTCCTCTCCCGAATTAGCTATTTATCAAGCAGAGAAAGCTAAGAATACAGGAATGGCAGTTGTAATATGTCCCGGTGGCGGATATGCCGGACTGGCTATTCTGCACGAAGGGGAACAGTTTGCAAAATGGCTGAACGGACAGGGAATAACGGCTTTCGTCCTCAAATACCGGATGCCGAACAGACATAAAGAAGTACCATTGGATGATGCACAGCAGGCAATACGTTATGTACGCAAGCATGCAAGCGAATTGGATATAGACGTAAATAAAGTGGGCATCGCCGGTTTCTCGGCAGGCGGACATTTGGCAGCTACCGCCTCTACTCACTACACCACCGAGGGGATAAGTACAAGACCGGATTTCTCCATCCTTTTTTATCCTGTCATAACCATGGAAAAAGTCACGCATGGCGGTTCCCGTTCCAATCTGTTGGGTGACAAACCTCTACCGGCCGATATTCAGTATTTCTCTAACGAAAAGCATGTCAATGCAAATACTCCGCCTGCCATCTTGTTATTGAGTGATGACGATAAATCCGTACCTACTGCCAATAGCGTACTCTATTATGAATCATTGAAAAAAAACAATGTCCCCGCAACCATGTATATATTTCCCGAGGGCGGTCATGGCTGGGGGATGAATATAGACTTTAAGTATCACTCACAGATGCTTGAGTTGCTTGGTATGTGGCTGAAGTCGACTGATATCAAATAACGCAAAAAAAATCAGAATGATTCTCACAATAAAATATCAATCTCATTCTCTTTCTTTCCATGCCAATACATCCTACTATATCCGGATACCTTTTAGCATCTTTTATTCATACAAATACGCTTTACACAGAAAATAAATCTCTCCTAACACAAGATATTTGATTTTATTTATATATTTTTGTAGCGTTCTCTCACGCCGATACTCCAGTCGTGGAGCAAGGGAGGGATGAGGGGATATTTATTTATATTATAAAGAAAGACGTTTACTTGACGTTTTGTCTTTGGCTTATCGAAACTTCGCAACTTTTGATCACTGCCCAAAACAAAGCAACAGTAGATGTCTGCGGGATATGTTTATATCTTCTACTTACCTTTTTATAAAAAAGGTTTGTAGAATTACTATACATATCGGCGTGGGCTTCTGCGTTGCTCGTTCTGGCAGTGATGGGCAATGCGAAGGCCTCGATAAGCGGGATGAGTGACAGGTACAGATTCCCGCGCTTTTTCTTTATGTATATTCATCAATTATCATAATAAGAACCGTCCGGTTCGGGAATCTGCGGACATTTATAAAACAAAACAATTATGAAGAAGTTGTTTTTAGTATTAGTCACCATATTCATGGTGGCAGGGTTAAATGTCGCTAACGCACAGACAAAAGATGAAATGAAAGCTTCTCAAGAGCGTATGGAAAAATTAGCAAAACTATGCCAGAAAGAGCCGAAGGCTACTGGAGTAGGCGACGTAGACACCTATGCCAAGAATGTCTATGATGCAGCTATCTTATCAATGAGCACCACAGAACAACTACAGAATTTGTACTATCGCTCAATAGGCGAGACTAAAGACGGCGTGACAGATGTAAACATCAAAAAGCCGACAGTAGAAGAACTGACAACGCTAAGCGCAACCATTGCCGCACAAGCTTTAACAATCAAGGATGCCGCCGGTGCTGCGGATAAAGCCTTATCCGCATCTAAGACACAAAAAAATCCGATGAAAGCAGCTAAAATTGCCACAGCCCTGGGATTTACAAAGGATGCATATCCTATTCTGGTAGAGGAATCTGCCACTCAAACAAAAGCCATTGCTGCAATGATAGAAACTGCAAAAACAGCCAAGAACTTATAGACATGCGTTTGAGTTTATTATTCCTAATATTTGTGTATAGCCTTTATGGCTATACACAAAATCAGACAGACACACGCCCCGTAGTGGGAGTTGCCAGATTTACGTGCGAAACAGACAGCCGGTTTGCCGGTCTGGTAACTGAAAAAGTAGTGGAGATGCTGACCAACACGAAGCGTTTTCAGGTAGTAGACCGTACCAGTAACGATAAAGTAAAAGCGGAACTGGAACTACAAAAAAGTGAAGCTTTCATTGACAGCAAGAATCTGGTAGAGCAGGATATCGCCATAGCAGCAGAGAAATTGATTACCGGTCATATCAATAAAATCCCGGTTTATGCAATGAAGAATGCTGACGGGTCGGTCAAAGGATATAAAGGAAGCGTTTCTTTTCAAATGAAAGTGGTCGATGTTGCTACAGGATTGAGTACAGAAGCAGTAAGTTTCGATGGTAAAGCCAGCGAACTAATGCTTTCACCCGAGAGTGCCGTCACACAAGCCATGCAATCATTACAAGGCCAACTGGAAGAATATTTCCGGAAGAACTTCCCTGTTTCCGGCAAGATACTCAAAATCCTGCAAGAAGATAAAGCCGGCGCAAAAGTCGTTCTGCTAAATATCGGCAAGAAACAAGGCGTAAAAGAAGGAGATAAATTCATTATATCTATTGTGGAAATGCTTGAAGGGCAACCTTATCCGAAAGAACTTGGAGAGATAGAAGTACAAAAGCTCTCAGGAGAATCTTTCGCCGAATGTAAAGTTCCCAAGAAATTGGGCGGAGAAATAAAAGCTCGTTTCGCAGGTAATGAGAAGATTATTTGTAACCTAATAATTGAATAGAATATGCTACGACATTGTTTATTTATTATATGCCTCTTGACTACATATAGCATTTCCGGGCAAAATAAAGTCAATTTCCTGTCCGATGGATCAAACACATTATCACTCCGTGTAACCGCATACGGAAAAAAAGCAAAAGAAGCGATAGAGAATGCCGAGCAAGCGGCAGTCAGGACAATCCTGTTCCGAGGAATACCGGGTTCCAATCAAGTAGAGAATCCCTTAATTGGCGTGAATGAAGAAAAGATACAAAAAGAACACAAAGCCTACTTCAAGGAACTTTTCGAAGAAAAGCGTTGCAGCAGTTTTATCTTATCCACTGTACCCGTCTCCAAGTTTTCCAAGGATGCCACTAAAAAGAAATGCATCGTCGCAGATATAAAAGTTAATCTTCAGGCTTTACGCAGTGATTTGGAACAACATAAAGTAATCCGGAAATTCGGATTTTAACTAAAAAACAGATGAGTATGAGCAAATTTATTCTAGCGCTTTTGATGCTACTGACTAATGCAGCAGGAGCTATCGCACAAAATGTAAATACCGTCCAGCCTAAAATTATGGTAATACCTTATACAAAAGAAGGAGAAGACTTACGTACCGTACTAGAGGATGACGTCAACAAAAGAATTACATTGGCAAAAATCAGAGAGGCATTTGATGACCGAGGATTTACAACCATCGATTTTACTGCACGATTAAAAGCAATCTCCCAAAACGGAGTCTTTACCGCTGACAATCAAACCGATTTGAAAAGTCAATTGATAGAAATGTCCGGAGCAGACATTTATGTGGAAGCAGAAATGAATGTCTTGCTATCTTCATCAGGAAACTCCGTGAAGGTGATTGTCACGGCTTATGACGTATCAACAGGAGCATCTCTTGCAAACAAAGTGGGCGACAGCGGTAAATTCTATACAGACGATATAGGAAAACTGGCAAGCAAGGCTATCGGGTTATGTGCTGAAGAATTCCTGAATACTATTCAGACAAAGTTCTCCGACATCGTAGAAAACGGACGTTCAGTAATCATTAATTTCGGATTCGACCAGAATTCATCTTATTCAATGTCTTCAGAAATAGGGGGACAAGGTTTACAATTGTCTGACGAGCTGGAAATGTGGATGGAAGAACATGCTTATAAGAATAATTATCACATACAGGGAACGACTGATAAACAAATGATATTCGATGATGTGCGTATTCCCTTGAAGGATCCTAAAAACGGCAATAACTACAACACCAATAAATTTGCTTTAGAAATCTTCAAATTCATGAGAAAATTAGGGTTACAGGTACAGCGTGATATAAAAGGAACAACAATCTATATAACAATAAAATAAGATGGGAAAATATATCTTATCCTTTTTAATCGGTTTACTAAGTGTTTCCTCCACCTATGCCCAGCACGATAATGATATCACAATCGGGATTGTCGTTCCTGAGCAACAAAAAGAAATGGACGCGAATGCTTTCCGGCTACTGGCCACCCGACTAAATGCCGTAATGGGAGCAAACGGTGTATCATCTGAGACAAACGGGACTTTCATTATGTATCCCGTAGTGAACATACTCGACCAAAAGCTAGTGGAAGGCGGACTACGCAACATAACAATGGTAGAAGTAGAACTTTCACTTTTTGTCAAACAAGTGGTCACTCATACGCTTTTCGGTAGTTGTTCCAAAATTTTAAAAGGAAACGGCCGAAACTTATCCGATGCCATACGAAATGCTTTTTCCGGAATAAACATGAGAGATAATGTATATAGCCAGTTCCTAACACAGACGAAGGAAAAAATAGCTAACTATTATCTTGAGAATAAAGCTAATCTACTGAGTCAGGCACATCAACTGGCAGCAAGCCAGCAATACGAGCAAGCATTGGCTTTACTGACGACCTTTCCTCAAAATCTGAAAGGGACAAACGAGGTTCAGGCAGCAGCCATTGAGATTTATAAAAAATACCAGAATCAGGTCTGCGCCCAAATGATATTAAAGGCTGAAGCTGCTATATCTTTGCAGAATTACGAGTAAGCAGCTTCTATTTTAGCATCCATTGATACAGAATCAGTCTGTCACTCTGATGCCCTGAATTTAATAAAAAAAATAGAGGATACCATCAAAGCAGATCAAAAAGCCGAACAAGAACTAGAAGAAAAACTATTAAACAAGAAAATAAGTCTGGAAAAGAAACGTATTGATGCCATTAAAGAAATAGCAACTGCTTATTTAAGTAACCAGCCCCAAATCACTTATACACAGATTATCAAATAATTCAATAGCCTTGACTGAATTTTAACGTTCAGCCAAGGCTATTAATTTCCTTTTATTCATGCAGTCCGTGATTCTCTATCTTTATTTATCTTTCTTCCTTCATTTCTTCTTTCTTCGGCACAATGAAATGCATCTGATTGCCCCGCCCTTCTCTTTTGATGATTCCTTCAGATACAAAAGATTTGAGGTCGGCAAGTGCAGTATTCTTCAACCGCCCCGTCAATTGTGTATAAGTAGACCGTGTAATGAAGCCATGCTGTCTGATATGTTGCAGGACAAGTCTCCTCAAGGTTTCCTTATCCCATTCCCGTGAAGTTTTGAAATCAACGGACTTCTTACGTTCCAAATCCCCGCGAAGACCTTCCCGGAAGCTCTTGGAAGCACGGAAGTTCACCCCATTGAAAGCAACCGAATTGGCACGAAGATCATTCTTGTTTGCCACCAGACGGGCAGCTTTCACCTTGGCGGAAAAGAAACCAAACTCTCCCAGTTCGACACGGTATCCTTCGCCCAGATACTGCAAAACGTCATCTTTCAATTCCGTGAGGATGCCGTCTATCACCCCTTCCTTAAATCCGGTTCTCTTGGCAACCATACGGATCAACCGTTCTGCCGTAATCGTTCCATTATAAACAACATCGGCATACATCGTTTCTGTTTCCCCTTCTTTTGTAGTCAAGGCAGGTTTCTTTTTTAAATTGTAATAAGCCATAATCTTATAGTTCTATTTAAGAGTTTTCAGTGCAGCGAATAAGGATTTTGAGTGCAGTAAACTATAATAGTTTATGCATTCGGGTAGTTGTCCCGTTGCAAAGTGACTATTGTCACTTTATAAGCAGACAAATGTCATCTTACAAGATGACATTTGTCACTGCATAAGGTGCCTACCTGTGTCTAAAGAAACAAAAACCTGTAAAGATACAAAATTAACCAGCGAAAAGCAAGAGCAGGTATAATAAAGCAATAGTAAATCTGAAAGTCATTAAAGACCAATAGAGGATTCTATACGAACGACCGGTACATTTGCCTACACCTATATGATATACTTATTCATCCCTGAACTTAATCTTCAGAATCTTGCCAATAGCCGGTTTATACTTCTTCAGCATCCGGTCGAATCCCAAATCATTGGGGTGAGTTCCGTCAATCGTTCCCTCATGGTCTGTCCCCAGGAAACGGTCTTCTTTTATGAAATACAGGTTCTTCACACCCTTCTTACGCAGTACTTCCACCTGTTCGGCAATGGCTTCATTCTGCCGTCTTACATTCTCACGGGCTTTCAGATTGAAGTTTCCTGTTTCACGTATCAATGTCTGTATCACGATAATAGGAGTATCAGGATGCTTCTGCCGCAATGTCATTACAAAATCAACGGCACGTTCGGTTATCTCTTTCGGTGAAGGATTGGGGATACAGTCCAAGATAAAGGCATCTGCGTCGATATTCGCCAGCATTTCAGCAACTTCTTTCTCCATCTTTCCGTTACCGCTCAATCCCAAATTGATGAAATTATATCCACTGCTACGGGACAAACGTGCCGGATAAGCCATACCGGGACGACTGGCTGACGCTCCCTGCAAAATGCTCGATCCATACACCACTATTTTCTCTTTGAAGGGATTCTGGCCTTTATGTATGTACGAATCGGTAGGCACTCCTATTTCAAGGCTCTTCAATTCATCGTACAAAGGCAAATATAACAGGCATTCTTTCTCTCCGGTACCCATATTGTCAACAAGCACTCTTTCCGTAGTTACGCCACCCGGCATCCCTACTCCGGCAAACTGCCATTTTCCATCCCGTTTAATGTACAAGTCCAGCCCTTTCTGAGCAATGCGTGTCAAATTGGGTAACTGCGGGTTATCAGGAACAGTCCATTTAGCTTTTATCACCGGGCTGTTCGTAGTAAAGGCGATTGCCAATCCGGCAGAATTTGTGAAAAGTTTCTTCACTCTGGGCGGCATTGAATGATACTTCGCCGTATCTACCCGATGGAAATATTCACCTTCTGATGTTGCCTTACCTACCAGCAGGAGTTCCTGAGCCGACGTGTAGGTAAAATTGTTTTTCTGTTGTCCGGCCACGGCAAGAGGCAACATCAGCCCAACCAGGCAAATCCGGACTTTTCGTGTTAAGTTTTTCATGGTCAATTTAATATTAGCAGTTCATTAGTGGTTCTGTTATATCATAGTAACATCATACGCTATTTGTAAACCAACGTAGACAAGTATTCTTCTGCAAACATCTCATTGGCTACTTCCAATAACTGTTCTGCTGTCAATGTCTCTATACGTTTAAAGACAAGTTCGGGCGATTCGTACTTGTGATAGTGCAGGTATGTTTTCGCCATTCCCAGCGCATTATTCTCAAAATTGTCGGATGCCACTCCTATCTGCCCGATGAGTTGTTTCTTGGCTGCGGCAAGCTGGGATGAGGTCATCTTTGTGTCACGCATCCGCTTCAACTCTTTATAAGTCAACCTCAGGCAAGTATCCATGTCTTCAATATCGGTTCCGAAGTAAATGCAGAAAGCCCCTGTATCGGTGTAAGAAGTCAGGTTGGATTCGACATTATAAACCAGTCCCCTGCGCTCACGAAGGGCTACATTCAGTTTGCTGTTCATGCCGGGACCACCGAGGACATTATTCAGCAGATAGAGAGCCGTACGCTTGTCATCATAGGCATTATATCCACGGCTGCCAATCATTACATGTGCCTGATGCGTATCCTTGGCAAGCGTCAAATGTTCGGGGACATAAAGCGGCGGGGGTACACGACGGTTGTTTACTTCCACCGCAGGGATATCCGAAAGATATTTCTCCGCCAGGCGGATTATCTTCTTGAAGTCATATTGCCCCTGGACGAAGAATACCATATTCCCCGGCTGATAAAACCGGCGGGTAAACGAAAGGACATCTTCGGTGCGGAAACTCCGCAACAGCTCCGGTTTGCCCAAAATATTCCTTCCCAACGGATGATTGCGAAATATCATATCCTCAAAATCGTCGAATATCAGTTCTGAAGGAGTATCTTCATACGACTGGATTTCGTCAATAATGACTTCCGTCTCTTTCTCTATCTCATGCTGGGGGAAAGTAGAATGAAATACAATATCCCCCAACAACTCGAGGGCCCGTTCCAAATGTTCGGTCAGGAAAGCAGAATAAACTACCGTCTCTTCCTTATTAGTATAAGCATTCAGGTCGCCGCCTACATTCTCCATCCGGTTGAGGATATGCCAGGCTTTCCGTTTCTCCGTCCCTTTAAAAATGAGATGCTCCACAAAGTGAGCCATACCCTGCTCGTTCTCCGCCTCATCGCGCGTTCCGGCATCAATGGCAAAACCACAATAAGCTACTTTTGAGAGAGTCGGTTCATGGATAATACGCAAACCATTGGGGAGTGTATATTCGTTAGATTGCATTGTTTTCTACTTCCTTATTGAATTATGCTACAAAAATACAATAAAACTTATTGCGGTTTATAGAAAATTGCAGATATTTGTGGACTATAACAGTTACAACGTATATGGAAAAGATAGGAATATTCTGTTCTGCCTCAGAAAACATTGACAAAATGTACTTCGAAAGCGCCCGCCGAATCGGCGAATGGATAGGACAGACAGGCAAAACGTTGATTTACGGAGGAGCCAACCTCGGACTGATGGAATGTGTAGCCCGTGCCGTGAAAGAGAACGGTGGAAAGGTCATCGGGGTAGTCCCTGCCAAACTGGAAGAGAAGGGCAGTGTAAGCACCTGTCTGGACGAGGTGATTCATACTCACAATCTGAGCGACCGGAAGGACATCATGACCGAGAAATCGGATATATTGGTAGCATTGCCGGGTGGTGTAGGCACATTCGATGAAATATTCCATGTGATAGCTGCCGCTTCTATCGGATACCATCAGAAAAAGGTCGTATTTTACAACGACTACGGTTTCTACGACGAACTGTTGAAAGTTCTCAAAACATTAGAGGATAAAGGGTTTGCCCGCCAGCCCTTTTCTACTTATTACGAAATAACAAACACTCTGGAAGAATTAAAAGAAAAAATAAACTGATTATATGATAGACTCCATCAAACAACTCTTGCAACAGGAAGCACAAGCCGTGCTCAATATCCCTGTAACAGACGCTTACGAGAAAGCCGTACAACTGATTGTAGAACAAATACATCAGAAAAAGGGAAAACTGGTAACTTCCGGTATGGGAAAAGCCGGACAAATAGCAATGAACATCGCTACCACTTTCTGTTCCACCGGTATCCCGTCCGTTTTCCTGCATCCCAGTGAAGCACAACACGGAGACTTGGGTATCTTACAGGAAAACGATTTGCTCCTGCTTATCTCCAACTCAGGCAAGACACGCGAAATCGTTGAATTAACCCGGCTGGCTCATAACCTGAATCCGGACTTGAAGTTTATCGTCATTACAGGAAATCCCGACAGCCCGCTGGCACAGGAATCAGATGTTTGTCTGAGCACCGGCAAACCGGCTGAGGTGTGTGCCTTAGGCATGACCCCTACCACTTCGACTACCGCCATGACCGTCATCGGCGATATCCTGGTAGTACAGACCATGAAAAAGACTCAATTCACCATAGAAGAATACTCTAAACGTCATCACGGCGGTTATCTGGGCGAAAAATCAAGGTCACTATGCGAAAAGTAATCGGTATCGGAGAAACTATCCTCGACATCATCTTCCGAGGTGACCAGCCTTCCGCAGCCGTACCGGGAGGATCTGTATTCAACGGCATCGTATCCTTGGGAAGGATGGGAATAAACGTCGGTTTCATCAGCGAAACCGGCAATGACCGTGTAGGGAACATCATCCTGCAATTCATGCGTGAGAACAATATCCCGACCGACCATGTGAATGTATTCCCCGACGGGAAATCACCGGTATCCCTGGCTTTTCTCAATGAGCAAAGTGATGCCGAGTATATCTTCTACAAGGATTATCCCAAACAACGGCTCGATGTCCTGTTCCCCAAACTGGAAGAGGACGACATTGTCATGGTAGGCTCCTACTATGCCCTGAATCCGGTATTGCGGGAAAAGATTCTCGAACTGCTCGATCAGGCACGCGAAAAGAAAGCTATTATCTACTATGACCCCAACTTCCGCTCTTCACACAAGAACGAAGCGATGAAGCTGGCACCGACCATTATTGAGAACCTGGAATATGCGGACATTGTACGCGGCTCATTGGAAGACTTCTTCTATATGTACGGCATGCAGGACGCGGACAAGATATACAAAGATAAAATCAAATTCTACTGCCCCCGGTTTATCTGTACCGCAGGCGGGGAGAAAGTGTCGCTGCGCACCAACCTGGTCAACAAAGATTATCCGATAGAGCCGCTGGAAGCTGTCAGCACCATCGGAGCCGGTGACAATTTTAACGCAGGACTGATTTACGGACTATTAAAATACGATGTCCGCTACCGCGACCTGAATAACCTGAATGAAGAAGTCTGGGACAAAATTATCCGGTGCGGAAAAGACTTCGCAGCCGAGGTTTGCCGCAGTTTCAGCAATTCAGTTTCGGTGGAATTTGCAAAGAAATACAGATAAAGCCCCGCTCGTAAATTACTATTAACTTTGGCTAATTATCGCAAAGGAATTACCATATCTTCTGGTAATTCCTATCTTTGCGTAATATGATTCACTCAGACAAAGAAACTATGTACAAAAACCTGTTAAGCTGGCTTACCATTTTGTTAGTGCTCCCGTCCTGTTCCGGCACTCCGCCGACCATATCGGTGGTATGTGAAGAAAACAACGTGGGAAACTGCGTGATTAAATGGGAAACAGCACCACTCTTGAAAGGACAGGTAAGAGTATATGCATCTACTTCCCCTGAATTGATTCCGGAAAACTCGCCCATAGCCATGAGCAAAATATCCAACGGCAAGATGACCATCGTTACCGACGATCCGTCCCGACGCTATTATTACCTCATGGTATTCAATAATAAATACCGGGTAAAAGTAGCTACCCGCAACGTTAATATTCCCGGCATCCAGAATTTCCGTGACTTAGGCGGATACAAATCTGTCGACACAGGAAAGTCAGCCCGTTGGGGAATGCTTTACCGCTCTGCGCAGATAGACAGCATCCCACCCTGTTCGCGCCGGGAACTGAAAAACATAGGCATACGGACTATCATAGATTTGCGCTCTGAAGAAGAACTCCACAACTACCCACAGCTACATAATGATGAATTTAAGATTGTGCACATCCCCATCCCTACAGGAAATATGGATAAAATCCTGCAAGGAATCCAAGAAGAGAAGATAAAAAGCGATACTATTTATCGCCTGGTAGAGCGGATGAATCGTGAATTGGTGACAAACTACCGAAAAGAATTCAAAGAATTGTTCTCCGTCCTGCTCAACCGTGACTCTTATCCGGCTGTAATTCACTGCACATCCGGCAAGGGACGCACAGGAATCGTTTCCGCTTTGCTGCTTGCAGCCCTAGGTGTCAATGAAGACGTGATAATGTCGGACTACCGGCTAAGTAATGATTATTTCAATATTCCCAAAGCTTCAAAATACGCTTATGAATTGCCGGTAAATTCACAGGAAGCAATCACTACAATCTATTCGGCTAAGGAAGATTTTCTGAATGCCGCAAAGGAACAAATTGAGTCTGAGTATGGAAGCGTACAAGCCTACTTGACGAAAGGAATCGGACTTTCCGCCAAAGAAATAGAACAGTTACGCAGTATCCTACTGGAATAAATTGCAAATCGTAATTCGTAATTCGTAATAATTCTCTATCTTTGTACCCGAAATAAAAGATATACAGAGATTTAATGAAGACATTTGAAGAGCTTGGCGTTTCTCCGGAGATACGTAGAGCAATTGAAGAAATGGGATACGAGAATCCCATGCCGGTACAAGAGGAAGTGATTCCGTACCTTTTAGGAGAAAATAATGATGTAGTAGCTCTTGCACAGACAGGAACAGGTAAAACAGCCGCATTCGGCCTGCCCCTGCTCCAACAGATTGACGTAAAGAACAGAATTCCACAATCGCTTATCCTCTGCCCTACCCGTGAGCTTTGCCTACAGATAGCAGGAGATTTGAATGATTATTCCAAATACATTGACGGACTGAAAGTATTGCCTGTATATGGCGGTTCTTCCATTGACAGCCAAATACGCAGCCTGAAGCGAGGCGTGCATATCATCGTGGCTACTCCCGGACGCTTGCTGGACTTGATGGAACGCAAGACCGTTTCTTTAGCTACTATCCGTAACGTCGTAATGGACGAAGCGGACGAGATGCTGAACATGGGATTTACGGATAGCATCAACGCTATTCTGGCTGATGTGCCGCAGGAACGCAATACGTTGCTTTTCTCAGCTACCATGAGTCCGGAAATCGCGCGTATTTCAAAGAATTACCTGCGTAATGCCAAAGAAATCACTATCGGGCGTAAGAATGAAAGTACCAACAATGTAAAACACGTTGTCTACACTGTACAAGCTAAAGATAAATACGAGGCTTTAAAACGTATCGTCGATTACTACCCGCAGATATACGGTATCATTTTCTGCCGCACCCGTAAGGAAACTCAGGAAATCGCCGACAAATTAATGCAGGAAGGCTACAATGCCGATTCGCTGCATGGCGAACTTTCACAAGCACAGCGGGACGCTGTCATGCAAAAGTTCCGTATCCGCAACCTGCAACTGCTTGTTGCTACGGACGTAGCTGCCCGCGGTTTGGACGTGGACGATTTGACTCACGTCATCAATTATGGCTTGCCTGATGATACGGAAAGCTACACTCACCGTAGCGGACGTACGGGACGTGCCGGAAAGACCGGTACTTCTATCGCTATCATCAATCTCCGCGAAAGAGGAAAGTTAAGAGAAATAGAACGAATCATCAGCAAGAAATTCATTACCGGAGAGATACCGACTGCGGCAGGCATTTGCCAGAAGCAGTTGATTAAGGTTATCGATGACCTTGAAAAAGTAAAAGTAAACGAAGATGAAATCGCAGAATTCATGCCGGAAATCTATCGTAAACTGGAATGGTTGAGTAAAGAAGACCTGATAAAACGAATGGTTTCGCACGAATTTAACCGTTTCGCAGAATATTACCGCCACCGCCCGGAAATAGAACAACCGACAATTGAAAGCCGTGGTGAACGTGCCGGAAGAGGTGACCGCAAAGAGGGCGGCTTCGAGAAGAGAAGCCGGAAAGCTGCTCCGGGCTTCAACCGCTTATTTATCAATTTAGGTAAAACGGACAGTTTCTTCCCCAGCGACCTTATCGGCTTGTTGAACAGCAATACACGAGGACGCATCGAATTGGGACGTATTGACTTGATGCAGAACTTCTCTTTCTTCGAAGTTCCTGAGAAAGAGGCTACCAATGTCGTAAAAGCCTTGAATCGTGCCAAATGGAATGGCCGTAAAGTTGTTGTGGAGGTGTCCAGTGAAGAAGGCGGAAAAGGACGTGAAAACGGTTCGGGTGAACGCAAAGGTGGCAACCGGTTCGGAAAAGGAGAAGAACGTGCCCCACGCTATGAGAATAAAGACAGAAAAACTAAGGATGTTTCTGCCAAAGGTTCAAAATCCGGAAAGAAAGAAAAACCAAGCCGTGCGGAACGCGGATACTCTGATGCCCGTGGTCCCAAAAAGAAAGATGACTGGCAAGAGTTCTTCAAAGACAAAGAGCCCGACTTCAGCGAGGAAGGATGGGCACGCAGAAAACCGAAAAAATAAAATTCCAACTACTATATCTCCCGGGATGATTTCCATTCAGCCCGGGGATTACCAAAGTTTAGCCCAAGGCTCATCTCATGTGAACCTTGGGCTTATTTTTATTAGCCCGGGGCATACGGCCGTTCTCCCTTGGGCATAATTCCTGTAAATACATATGTAAAACGACATGCGCTATTTCATCGGGCTATTTTCAATTCTTTAATCAGATTTCCCGCCTTTCCATATTTCTCCATAATAAAGAGCATATACCGCACATCCACTCCGATACACCGTTGCAAATCAGGTTCAAAAACAATATCACTGCTCATTGCTTCCCAGTTGCCATCGAAAGCCAAACCAAGCAATTCACCTTTGCTGTTGAACATTGCACTGCCGGAGTTTCCACCCGTAATATCATTGTTGGAGATGAAGCAAACACTCATATCCCCTTGTTCATTGGCATATCTACCGAAATCACCGGAAGAAAGCAAATCAAGCAATTCCGGCTGGACGGCAAAGTCAATATCCCCGGCATGTTCCTTTACTTTTTCGAAAATGCCTTTCACGGTTGTGTAATAGTCGTAAACAGCTCCATCAAAAGGCGAATAACCGCCCACCGTTCCAAAACTCAGACGCATGGTAGAATTAGCGTCAGGATAGAAGTTACGGTCGGCATACATGCGGCGCATAGCAGCATTGAACAGGCGTTCGCCTTGCTCTATCTGTTCGGAAGCTTCGGAGATACTTTGATTCATCTCGTAATATTTCACAATCAGGTCGAGACTTAAAGAAACAGCAGGGTCTTCAAATAGATTATAGGTAGTATCCCGCTCCAGGAAACGTTTCAAACCTTTTGGAGAAGTTATCTGGGACGTCGCATATAAAGAATCCACATAAGTCTGGATATCCCCGTTGTAAAGCGTATCTATCTTTTGATACATGGCAGGGAGATATTTCTTGTCCACTTTCGTCTGATACTCTTTCAACATAGCTGCAAAGACTTCCTTATCAATAGTCGTATCCAAGTTATCATATTTCTCCAACAGTTTCTTCATACGGCTTACCACTTGCTTTTCTTCCGCTTCAAAGTCGAAATTCAGAATCTCAAGTGCAAGCTGAACCAATTCGGGACCGTTAATAAATGCCTCACCGAAATAAGCCAGGGCACGGTTCGTTTCACGACGATTACCATAATTCAATTCCAAAGAAGAGAAGAGGCGAAGCAGTTTTTCCCGTTCTTCAGGATGCGACTGAATCCATTCGCGGAGCGCAGCCTCAGCAGCCCGTTTCTTTTCCAGGACTTTCAAATGTTTGATGGCTTTGTTAGTTCCGATGCTGTTCTTCCAATAATTAGAGCTTTCATCATATTTGGAAGCATATTTGATACGGATATCCGGCCGGCAGTCCATTTCCCGCTTCCAAACAGCCTGTTTCACCCCACGCACATCGATCATAGCCTGATTGATGCCATTCATCATTTCCTCAATGCCATATGAAGAAAGATAACGCTCTGTACTTCCCGGATAGCCGAGAGTCATGCAAAACGAGCCTTCCTTATATCCATCCAAAGAGATAGGAGCTACATATTCGGGGTGATACGGAACGTTTTCAGGAGAATAATCCGCCGGTCCGTTCTTGCTATTAGCATAGATACGGAATACGCTAAAATCGCCAGTATGACGCGGCCACATCCAGTTATCCGTGTCCCACCCGAACTTTCCTACGGAAGAAGGGGGAGCGAATACCAGACGGACATCATTGTAATCCCGGTAAACAGAAAGCCAGAACTCATTCCCTGCATAATAAGCATCCACTATTCCGGTCAATGTAGAGTCCTTTTCCGAAACCTCCATGCCGATTACATTCATAATGGAATCGACAGCTACCCGGCGTTCAGATTCCGTTTTAGCATGCCTGGCGGCAGACAGTACCCGCTTGGTTACATTCTCCGTACGAAGCAGGAAACGGACATACAACTCAGGATTCGGCAGTTCTTCTTCAAGGCTGCGTGCCACAAAGCCATCTTTCAGATAATTGTGCTCCACCGAAGAATGCTGCTGGATACTGCTGAATCCGCAATGATGGTTAGTAAACACCAAACCGTCTTCAGAGACAACCACCCCCGAACAAAAGCCTCCGAAGCTGACTACTGCGTCCGCAAGACAGGGTTTCTTCGGATTATACAGTTTGTTTACAGGCATCTGTAAGCCAAGTTGCTTCATCACTTGTCCTGTCTGTTTGTTCTTATTGAGATTTCCCAACAACCACATCCCTTCATCGGCAAAAGCCTTTGAGAAGCAGATAGAAAGGAGTACGACGACGGTTAGTCTGCTGAATTTCATGCTATTATTTTTAGATTCATTATTCTGTAATCAGTCGCAACTGCTTGGCTCCTACACGGGCTTTCAGCCACTCGCTAATTTTTGCTTTCTCGGCAACAGACGGATGTCTGGTAAATTTCATCACAGCCAGTGTCACTGTATCTGTTTTCATCGAGTCCACACGTACCTCAAGAGAATGAGCGATGGAAAGTGTAGTTACAGAAGGATAAAGCACCTTCAACTCAGGCACCAATGTACGACTCATCGCATCGTACGTCCTATATTGCTCAAGCGTTGTTTCCAGTTGGGATATCTTCACCTTCTGCTCCTGAAGCCTCTGTTCGCTGTTCTTGTAGAAGTCTTCCATCACCATGGCGCGAATGGAAGAGACATCTACCGCTTCATTATTCATACCCTGCAATACTATCAATTTCGTATCTTCCAGCTTATACTCTTTCAGTTTGCTACGAGCTATGGAGATGGAAGCATCCGGCACCTCATACCCAATCAGCACAACACGGACTTCCTTATGTTCATAACTGATCTTTTTGTCAAGCACTTGTGTATTTTCAAATCCTAGCTGCTCACTGACAAACCGGTTGGCGGCTGCTTCATAGAAAGTACTTTTAATGATTCCATACGTCAGATAGACAGCTGGGCACATTGTCAGAATCACTATCAGAATGATATATTTACGTACTGTCTTCTCACGGGTTTTATCCACAAACTCTTTCCGTTGAAAATGCATCACACGAACCCCGATGAAGGTAGCCAGACTAATAAATACAGAATTGATGAAATAAAGATAGAAGGCTCCCAGGAAATAAATCAGGTTACCGGATGCTAATCCGTATCCTGCCGTACAGAGAGGCGGCATCAATGCGGTAGCGATGGCAACACCCGGAATCACGTTCCCTTTCTCTTTGGTAGAAAGAGCCACTACACCTGCCAAGCCACCGAACAGTGCGATGAATACGTCATAAATAGTAGGTGACGTACGCGCCAGCAACTCGGATTGTGAACCGGCAATAGGTGCAAGAAGGAAGAAAACAGTCGCCGTCGTCACACTGAAAGCGGTCGTAATAAGAAAACTCTTCAAAGAGCGCTTCATCAATTCGAAATCGTTCAACCCGACTGACAACCCTACCCCCATGATAGGTCCCATCAACGGAGAGATCAACATGGCACCGATGATAACGGCAGTAGAGTTTACATTCAGCCCGAGTGATGCCATAAAAATAGCAAAGATAAGAATCCACAGGTTAGCCCCTTTGAACTCCACTCCTTTGCGGATAGAATCGACCGTTGCCAACTCGTTGTCCTTATCCTTTTTCAAGTCCAGATATTCGTTCAGAAAGGACCTGATAGCGAATTTATTACGCTCATCTGTCTTCATGATTATTTCTTCTTTACAAATCGGTTAATAACAGGAATCTGGCTCAAAGGCAGATCCCGCTTGACAATATAACTCACAAACAGCAACAAGAGTATAGTACGGAAAGCAAGACGGAGCACAAGATTGGAGATAGGAACTTGTTCTCCAATCACATAGAGAACCGCAGCAAGCAGAACATAAAGTCCGATACTTTTCAAATCATAGTGAATCGGATATTTCTTCTGTCCTATCCAATAAGATAACAACATAATGACCCCATATCCGGCAACGGAAGCCCAGGCAGAAGCGATGTAGCCATAAGTAGGAACCAACAGAATATTCATCACTACGATAATGGCACAACCTATCAGAGAGAAATAAGCTCCCCATCGTGTCTCATCCGTCAATTTATACCAAAAAGAAAGGTTGAAATAGATACCTTTGCAGATTTCCGCAAGCATCACAATAGCCACGACTCCCAACCCTTCCCAATATCCTCTTGCCACCAGATAGCGCAATAAATCGAGATAAAACATCACAGCAAGAAAAGCCAGCAACGAGAATATGAGGAAATATTTCATCGCAGCCGCATACATTTTCCGATTGTCCCCTTCACGATCCTTGCCAAATACAAACGGTTCGTAAGCATACCGGAAGGCTTGTGTAAACATAGCCATCACCATGGCGATTTTACTGGTAGCTGCATAAATGCCTAATTGCACCAACCCTTCCTGCCGGTTTTCGAAAAGGAACGGATAAATCATCTTATCCACCGTCTGGTTCAGAATACCGACCAAGCCGAGAATCAGTACCGGAAAGGAATAAACAACCATACGTTTCAGCAATGCCCTATCCAGTTTATAGGCAAAACCTCTCAGTTCAGGGATAAAGAAGAACATCTGGGCAACAGAGACAATCAGGTTACTGATAAAGATATATCCTATCAGATAACCGGGATCATAGAACCATGAGATGGATTCCGGACAATGTATATTCAACCAGGGACATAACAGTAAGAAAAACAGGTTCAGCCCGATTCCGCCAACAATGGAAAGCAGCTTGATAGCCGCAAACTTTATCGGCCGTTTTTTATAGCGTAGATAAGCGAAAGGAATACACTGAAAAGAATCTAAGGCCACCACAACAGCCATCATCGCTATAAATTCCGGATGACTACCATAATCCAGCAAATTGGAGATTGGCTGTAGGAACAACAGGCAGAGAAGAACGAAAATCAACGATACCCCGCCTACCGAAAGCAGAGAGTTGGCATATACCTTCATCGGATCTTCCCCCGATTTATTGGCAAAACGGAAGAATCCGGTTTCCATACCGAATGTAAGCAGTACCAGCATCAAGGCAGTGAACGCGTAGACATTCGATACAACCCCATACCCACCTGTGGAAGCCGGCAAAACAGCCGTGTACAACGGCACCAGCATATAGTTAAGGAATCGTCCGACAATGCTACTCAGCCCGTAAATTGCAGTATCTTTTGCTAATGATTTTAGTCCAGCCATGTTTGTTCAGCAGATTAGTGATTAATATGGGATGATATTGCTCCATATTAATCGTTAAACAACGTTTTTGAGTTACCACTATACAGGCTACGCCCCAAATGCCTATAAGCAAGTTCCGTCACCTCACGACCACGGGGGGTACGTTTCATGAATCCTTCTTTAATCAGGAAAGGTTCATACACTTCCTCAATCGTCCCCGCATCTTCTCCCAAAGCGGTTGCAATGGTAGTGATCCCCACGGGACCGCCTTTGAACTTGTCTATGATGGTACAAAGTATCTTGTTGTCTATCTCATCCAAACCATATTTGTCGATATTCAATGCTTCCAACGCAAACTGGGCAATATCCGTATCAATAGAACCCGAACCTTTCACTTGAGCAAAGTCACGCACACGGCGAAGCAAGGCATTGGCAATACGCGGCGTTCCACGACTACGGGAAGCAATCTCCGATGCCGCACGCACCGAGCAAGGTACATCCAGGATAGATGCAGAACGACGGATGATATTACTCAGAATATCATCATCGTAATATTCCAAATGCAGGTTTATACCAAAACGTGCACGAAGCGGGGCTGTAAGCAGACCGCTGCGCGTAGTGGCACCCACCAACGTGAAAGGATTCAAATCAATTTGGATACTACGTGCCGAAGGTCCCTTATCAATCATAATATCAATACGATAGTCCTCCATGGCAGAGTAAAGATACTCTTCCACTACAGGCGACAGACGATGAATTTCATCAATAAAGAGCACATCATTCGGCTCAAGGCTAGTCAGTACCCCCGCCAAGTCACCCGGTTTGTCAAGTACCGGACCGGAAGTCACTTTAAAGCCGACGCCTAGTTCATTGGCAATGATATTTGAAAGGGTTGTTTTTCCCAAACCGGGAGGGCCGTGAAGCAGAACATGATCGAGCGCCTCGCCACGCAAGCGTGCCGCCTTCACAAAAATGCGAAGGTTCTCCACCACCTTGTCCTGTCCGCTAAAGTCTTCAAAACTCAACGGACGAAGTGCATTTTCAAAATCCCGTTCTTTTGAAGTCAGCTGATGTTCGCGTATGTTAAAATCTTCTTGTTCCATTTATTTCTTGAAAGTAGGAGACAAAGATAGAGAAATACATTTATTTTCAGTATAAGAAAGATGAATAAAAAAAGCCCGGTAGCATGAAAAGCAACTATAAAATATTACTTTTGCACTATCTATATACACGAAATCAACTATGGTTCTAAATTATATCTGGATAGCTTTCTTCCTTATAGCCTTCGTTATCGCCCTCGTAAAAGTGATTTTCCTGGGAGATATGGAGATATTCACTGCCATCATAAACTCTACATTCGACTCCTCAAAGACGGCATTTGAAATCTCCCTAGGGCTTACCGGAGTATTAGCCCTTTGGCTGGGGATTATGAAAATTGGCGAAAACAGCGGGTTAATCAGTGCCCTGGCCCGTTTCCTGAGCCCGGTACTTTGCCGCTTGTTCCCGGACATCCCCAAAGGACATCCCGTATTGGGCTCTATCTTTATGAATATGTCTGCCAACATGCTCGGTCTGGACAACGCCGCCACTCCGTTGGGACTGAAAGCCATGAAAGAATTACAGGAGCTGAACCCAAAGAAAGATACAGCTTCCAATCCGATGATTATGTTCTTAGTAATCAACACTTCGGGACTTATCCTTATTCCCATCAGCATCATGGTATATCGTGCGCAAATGGGAGCTACGCAACCGACTGATGTATTCATCCCGATTTTGCTAAGTACTTTCATTTCTACTTTGGTGGGAGTTATAGCCGTCAGCATTGCCCAGAAAATAAACTTAATCAATAAACCGATTCTGATATTGATGGGTGTTGTCTGCCTCTTCTTCTCCGGACTGATTTATTTATTTATCAGCGTTTCCCGTGAGGAAATGGGGACTTACTCTACATTAATAGCCAATATCATTCTATTCGGGGTTATTATTCTGTTTATCCTGACAGGAATCAGGAAGAAAATCAACGTTTATGATTCCTTTGTGGAAGGAGCCAAGGAAGGATTTACAACTGCTGTACGCATAATCCCTTATCTGGTTGCTTTTCTGGTAGGCATAGCCGTATTCCGCACTTCGGGAGCGATGGATTATCTGGTAAGCGGCATCGGTTACGTAGTAGGATTATGTGGAGTCGATACAAGCTTCGTTGGAGCACTCCCCACTGCACTGATGAAATCACTCAGCGGAAGCGGTGCAAACGGGTTGATGATTGATACGATGAAAGAGCTGGGACCGGACTCGTTTGTAGGACGCATGAGTTGCGTGGTACGCGGAGCTTCGGATACTACTTTCTACATTCTGGCTGTATACTTCGGCAGTGTAGGTATCAGTAAAACCCGCAACGCTGTTACTTGCGGCTTGATAGCAGACTTCTCAGGTATCATAGCCGCCATCTTAATCAGTTATTTATTTTTCTTTTAAATCATAACATTCAATTATGGCTGTAACTTATCAAACAGAAGGCGTAAAAATGCCTGAAATCAAAAAACGTGAGACTACGGAATGGATAAAAGCCGTAGCCGCTTCCTACGGGAAAAGACTCGGTGAAATCGCTTATATCTTTTGTTCCGACGAAAAGATTCTGGAAGTGAACCGCCAATATCTGCAACACGACTATTACACGGACATCATCACTTTCGACTATTGTGAAGGTGACCGTTTATCAGGCGATTTATTTATCAGCCTGGATACGATACGCACCAATGCAGAACAATTCGGAACATCCTATAACGATGAGCTGCATCGTGTCATTATTCACGGGATACTTCATCTTTGCGGCATAAACGATAAAGGACCCGGAGAACGGGAGATTATGGAGACTGCGGAAAACAAGGCATTGGCGATACGGTAGTCATAAACCATATTCCGTTGATGGCTCATTCTGATATACTATGACAGCATAACGAAAAGACGCCCCATCGTAACCACTACGACGGGGCGCTTTCATTAGCAACGTAATGCTAATATTAACACTAAATTATTTAAGAGAGAGATTTATTTCTTCTTGTCGGGAGCTACTTCCGGAGTAACTAATTTCTTGATTGATTTAGTATTCAGATACAAAAAAGCTAATCTCGGAGGTCCGTCCTGTGTGACCAACTCCAACGAATCAGGTGTCAGTTTTCCGATACGTTCACGTGTTTTATACACTTCCGTCTTTCCATTATCTTCTTTGCTGAATCCTTCGATAATTAAATAGCCGTCTTTATCAATCTTCCAAGTCTTTAAATCTAAAGAAGGGATATTGACAGCAGAGCATTTTCCGCCTTTTTTAAACTCAAATCCTTTCAGTTCACCGGTAGACTTGTAGGTATAAGGATTACACCATTTACCAATAATTTGTTTCTCCACTTTGCCCTGTCCATAGCTGCTGAATGCAAAGCAAAACAGAGTCATAGCTGTAATTAATAGTTTCTTCATTTCATTTATTTTTCTAGTAAATCATATTTCTGGTCAATGCCACGTTCTCTCAGATGAATACCCTCTTTCATCCAACGTGGTTCTTTTGTTCCTTTCAGGTAATAGTCGAAGAACTGCATCATCCGGATAGTCCAGTCCTTCTGGGCACCTCGACTCATAACAAAATGCCCTTCACCTTTGTAATTCAACAACCATGCCGGACGTTGCAAACGACGCATAGCCAAATAAAGAGCACGACCTTGTTCATACGCAACGGCCTCATCCTGATCATTATGTAATATCAATAAAGGCGTATGTATCTTATCCGCTTCCAGAATTGCAGAACTTGCCAGATACTTATCTTTCGCTTCCCATAAGGTCTTTCCCATACGGCTTTGTGTTTCTTCGTACATAAAATAGCGTGGCAGCCCACTTCCGTTACGGATTCCCAAATATCCGGTCACCATATCAGTGATAGGAGCCGCAATATTGGCACAAGTGAAAATATCTGTCTTTGTCACCAAATATGATGTTTGATAGCCAGACCAGCTATGTCCCTGCAAACCAATTTTTCCGGGATGCGCTATCCCCTGCTCTATCAGATACTTTGTTCCGCTAACCACAGCATCATAACAACTCTGGCCGGGAGTCCCAACTGTGAAATGCACGTCTGGCATAAACACAATATAACCATTGCTGGCAAAATATACAGGATCTCCTAACGCGCTGCTCAATAAGGGTGCATGATAAATATTCAGCTCACCGGAATGGGTTTCATAAAACTGTACCAGCACCGGATATTCCTTTTGAGGATCATAATCTTCAGGCAAGTAAAGCAATCCCTTATTTTCTTTATTCTCATAATTAGTCCACTTCACCAGTTTAACTGTACCCCATTTATAATCCGCTTGTTGAGGATTGGCATTCGTCACTCTGACCGGATTTGAAAAGTCGGCTTTACTCCACCACAAATCTCGAAACTCTGTTATACTCTGACGATTCCAGACACAATACTTATGATTGTCGGAAAAACGGTGTATGTTATATATATAAGGACCTTCCATCAGTTTCTTCAGACGTCCTTTCATATCAAGCTGATAGACACCCTCATCCATCGTATCTTTATCCCAAAGGCTAACCATGATTGTTTCGTCTTTCTGAAAAACATCCTTATCTATATTGCTCGTCATTTTACGAATAGATTTGCCATGTTTACGGCCATACCCTTTAGTCAAGCACTCCGGCTGACATTCTCCTGCCAAATCAATCTTCCACCAATCATATGCATCGTAGAGAAACACAGTATTCCCGTCAGCCGTCCACCCTGCTATTCCATAAGCGGGGGCAGGAGCCGGTTTATCATAATTTTCAACGAACATCGGATAACCGATAGCATCAGATATATTAATGACCTTACCTGTAGCACCATCAAACTTATTCCAGACTTGGGCAATCGGATCATACATTACCGCCCACTTGCCATTCACCGACCATTTCGGAGCTGTACGATAACTACGTCCGATCAACTGTTTTGCCCCCGTATGCACATTCACCGAATGTACATCGAACGGTAAGCGATCCAACCACTCACGCTGCATCTTATAAGGAGATTCGTCCGTATAAAGCACATAGTCCAATTTCTCTGCTCCCGATGGTAAGAGTAAATCTACGGTAGATGGAGCAATTTCAGTCAGCTTCTTAGAAGAAATATCATAAATATACGTCACCGACTTATCCTGCCTATAACGTCCGCCCCTTTGTAAAGTCGGGACTTCCATTTCGTTCCATGTCCACAACTCCAATTCAAAGCTCTTGTCCGGTTTCTTCTCCGATTCTTCCCTTCTACGCGAAATCTGCTGTGAGTCCCGAAGTTCAAGTATCAGAAAATTATGGCTTTTAGACAAGTCAATGCGTCCGACAGCCATGCCATCAGGCAAAACAATCTCTTTCCTGTCAAAAAGCAAGTTACAACCCGGCTTCTTTAATGAGAAAGCATACCACAAAGAATCGTTTACACTAAACTCCCCAGCCATCTCTTTTTCATTAAAACTATAAGAAGAGGGTTCACTCTTTACAGAACTCTGATAAAGAGTCTTATATGGACCGGCTAAAGGACCATAACATAGCTCGTTCCCGTCTGATTTTTTACGAATGAAAAGAATAGAACGTCCTCCGTCATACAATGTATGATAGCCGATACTGTCAATATGAAAAGCAACTTCTGTCTTTAAATGACGTACCACCAGCCTGTTAAAAGCCGGGACATGATTCACCGTATCTTTCGGCACGTTAGTTACAGAGATTGAGTAAGGAGTCCCTTCTACAGGGCGAAAAGCCTCTTTATGTTTCCATTCGGCCTTTACTCCCGAAGGCAATGACAACAAGAACGTCTTCATTACTCCCGCCGAGTCCGCCTGCCGATAAAAAGCCCCCTGATCGTTATTATAAAACTCCAGACGCTCTATATCACCATTCAGCAATATTTCTTTCCGTGTACGGGAATCGAATAAATGCAGAGGTTTTTCTTCCTTGCTATCCGGATTATATTCCATCAACGATATACGGTAAGTCACCCACCTGCCTGTCGGTGAAATATCCGGCGCATCAATACGCTTCCAAGATGTACACGCATCTATATCCAACGGCCTCTTCTGAGCCTCAACAGACAAGCTTCCACCCAGCAACAAGCTCGTTATAATCCCTATATGTACAAATATCCGGTTCATCTTATCTTCTCCTGTCATCTTTAATCATATCCTTATTCAAATCGACATCAGAATCAGCCGAGTTGTCATGCAACAGCAAGCGGGCAAAATGACGCCACATCTTATGTTCGAAGAAGTCCTCGGACTCACCGAAGAATCCATGTGTAGATTTCGGCAATACAAACATCTCGAAATCCTTGTCTGCCTTAATCAATGCATCCACCAAACGCAATGTGTTAGCCGGATTTACAGTTTTATCCATCGCACCGGTAAACAGCAGCAAGCCATGCTTATAATTCTTTGCCAACTCCTGATTCGGACGTACGCGGACACTATAATCATACGTCGTGCTTTCTACTCCCAAACTGTCTTTAGTCGTTTTCACCTTCTCATCCACACCGAAATGAATCTCTACAAATCCTTTATTGTAAATGCGGTTGTCATGATTACCAGCCGATGAAACGGCAGCCGAATAGAAATCGGGATAAGTGCAAATGGCGGCAGCCGACATAAATCCCCCACCGGAATGTCCGTAAATGCCGACTTTAGTGGCATCAATAAACGGATAACGGGCAGCCAGTTGCTCAATAGCATATTTATCATCCGCCAACGGATAATCACGCATATTGTTGTACCCGTAGGTATGATAAGCCTTTCCACGCATCGGAGTGCCGCCTCTGTGCCCTACGGTTATTACAATGAATCCTAATTGAGCCAGACGGGTGTTATAAACATCGTTAATCGTAAAACGTGTCGGCACATACTCAAAGAACGGTCCCGGATAAACATTAGAAATGATAGGATAAACCTTTGTCGAATCAAAATCGGCAGGTTTCCACATCACGCCATACAAGTCGGTCACTCCATCGGCGGCTTTTACCTTAAAGCGTTCCGGTGCTTTCCATCCCATTTCATAGACAGGCTGCAAATCGGGCTTTTCCAATGTCATGATCACCTTTCCATTCCGGTTACGAACCACATTCACCGGTTCCTGCGAAACGGTAGAATAGGAATCTACCATATATCGGTAAGACGGAGAGATACTGACATCATGCGACGCATTCTCCGGAGTCAACAAACGAACAGCATTCGGACGATCCAGTTGAGCTTCATAAAGAATGTAGTAATAAGGATCAATACCTTTTTCACGACCATAACCATAGAAATACATCTTACGCCCGATAGTATCAATCTTGGTAACCGGACCGGCTACCCACGTCCCATCAGTCAGTTGATTCTTCAGATTTCCCGTTGCCGTGTCATACAGGTAATAGTGTCCCCAACCGTTACGTTCGGAACGGAACAGGATTTCCTTTCCGTCATTTAGGAAAGAGACATTACGCATCTGATAATCAAGATACGGTTTGTTTTCTTCATGAATCACTACGCGTACTTTTCCGGTTTCTACGTCTACTTCGCAGATATCCGATTGGTTCCATGGACGGTTATAGCGTTGGAAATACAAGCGTTTCCCGTCTTTCGAAATATATAATACGTCGATATACTGATCAGGCCAACGATTAATATCAATTTTCTTCACTTCACGGGTATCAACATCTCCAATCAATAATTCATATTGGGTGACATGTTTATCGCCCGCCAGTTCGGCTTTATAAGTTTTCAGTGTCGGATATGGAGTAGACAACGAATTGATTAACCATAAATCACGCACTTTCCTGTTATCCTCACGAACTGCATAAAAACGATGGCTACCCGGAATCCAATGAGTGGACTCAGCCCCGAAGCGTCCTTCCATCATGCCCTCATCTTCACGGTTAAATGTATAATTCGGTTCACCGTCCGTTGTCAGTTGTACAGGAATAGTATCTTGTCCTTTCTTCTGATTTCCGACAAAATACAAATTATCCTTGCTGGCATAAAGAAAGTAAAGACTATCCGGTGAATATTTCATCCAATACGGATCACTATTCCCATAAGATGGTTTCTCATTAAGCTGTCTCAACACTTTCGTATGAATGTTGTACGTATAAAGCCCACGGTCAAAATCAATACGAATCGTTTCGTTATCCTTCATAAAAGTGAAAGACAAATATGGGTCTGCTGAAGAATAGGCTTTCTTGGTATATGCCGCAATTTTACTTAATAGTTCATCCGTATCAAATAACAAACGTTTTTCCTTCTTCTTCGGATTGACATAATAATATTTTTTTCCTTCACGTGTAGTAAACGAATAATAAAAACAGTCCGTATCGTTAATAAACGTCGGCCTAACTTCTGTAGAATATTTTGTTATAGGATTCTGCTCCAACAGACGGAACTTCTCCGCTAACTTATAATTCGCTTTCTGCTGTGCACCGGCAAGGCTGCATACAAACAACACAACTACCGGACATATATATTTAAAGAGAGAGTTTTTCATAAAATCTTATCTATTGTCTTATTTGTTGCGATTAATGTCTCCCCAATAATCCGCACGAGTATCACCCAGCAAATGTTTAGCGAAGAAACGGTACATTTTCTTTTCAAAATACTTATCAGCAGAACCATATCCATGACCGGCACCCGGAATCACCAGCATATCAAAATCCTTTCCGGCTTCAATCAAAGCCTGAGCCATACGATATGTATGCGCAGGATTCACATTCTTATCCATATCTCCGGTGACAAGCATCAAATGTCCTTTCAGATTCTTGGCAATCTCTGCATTTGACTTTACACTAAACTTATATTCATACTCTTTTGTCTCGTTGCCCAAACTATCTTTCACCACTTTTTCCACTTCCTTCACGCCGTTGTAGCATTCTCCCCATCCACGGTTGTAGATGTTGTTATCATGATTTCCAGAACATGAAACGGCTGCCTTGTAAAAGTCAGGATACGTGCAAATGGCTGCAGCAGCCATAAATCCACCACCAGAATGCCCGTAGATACCTACCTTGTCAATGTCAATATAAGAGTGTTTGTGAGCCAACTGCTCGATAGCATATTTATCATCAGCTAATGGATAATCACGCATATTGCCGTAACCAAACCGATGGTATGCCTTTCCACGCATAGGGGTATCTCCCCTGTGAGACACAGCAATTACGATAAAACCTAACTGCGCCAAACGGGTGCAACATCTATCTTCTAAGGTAAACGAAGTAGGAATCTGACCAAAGTAAGGACCTGGATATACCACAGAAATAATCGGATACACCTTAGTCGAATCAAAGTCTGCCGGTTTCCACATTACTCCATGCAAATCAGTTACATTATCAGCAGCCTTCACAACAAAACGTTCCGGCTTTTTCCATCCGGCTTTGCTGGCCAACTCAATATCTGGCTTGGCCAATTCAAGAATCGTTTGTCCCTTGTTGTCTTTCAACATAATTCTAGGTTCCATATCCACTCTTGAATAAGTATCAATATAATATCTGTTAGACTTCAAGAAGTTAACTTGATGCTGACCGTCTTCCGTACTTAATGGAGTCACTCCTTCCCTATCAATATGTACTTTGTAGAGCATGTAATAAGACGGATTAATATCTTTTTCCCTACCATATCCATACAAATATACTGTTCGCTCCAAAGTATCAATAGAAGCTATCTGACCTGCCACCCACTCACCGGAAGTCATCACATTCTTCAGCTTTCCATTACCATCATAATGATAGTAATGCCCCCATCCCGTACGTTCAGAACGGAAAAGAATATCTTTACCATCATTCAAAATAGCAACGCTACGAGCATGAGGGTCACGATACGGTTTGTCAACTTCGTGAATAATTTCTTTCACTTCCATTGTCGAAATATTAACAGAACAAACATCCACTTCATCCCATGTACGTTTTGTACGTTCGAAAAAGAGGTATTTACTGTCAGATGTCACACACAAAGGAGCTACGTATTGATCCGGCCACTTATTTATATTAGCTTTTTTTACGGCGCGTTCGATTACATCAACTATCACCAGTTCATTCTGGGTTACATTCTTATCGCCAGGGAATTCATAACGATAAGTAGTTAGGGACGGTCTGTCACCCAACGAATTTATCACCCAGAAATCCCTAAGCAGACGTTCATCTTCGCGTACTAGATAAAGATGCCGTGAATCGGGGCACCAACGGATATCAGACATGACTTCTCCTTCTTCTTCCGTTCCTCCATCATGCGCATAAGAGTAATACCGAACTCCGTCAGTAGTCAACTGCACTTCCGTTGTGTCCATTCCCATCTCTCCGTTACCTTTCACATACAAATTGTGTTTTTTCACATAAACGAGATATTTCCTGTCCGGCGAGTATTTCATCCATGAATAACGATCAAATAATGACCGGCTCTTATCTTTCTTTTTCTCTCCAATCTGATGTGTCAGGCGATTATATTCATAGTTCTTCCCTTTATAAGAAAAAGAAAATACAGCTAGGTTTTCAGAAAACTTGATATCACTCAACTCCAGTTTATTCCTGTCCACTACACCTCTAGTAATCTGTGCTATTCCCGATGCCAGTTTCCCTTTATCAAACAACGGTTCTTTTAACCGACGTTCAGGATCTACAAAATAATAATCCTTCCCGGCGGTCGTACGAAAATCAAACCAGAACTTATCTGTTCCATTGATTTCATTTGGCCAGATACTTAGGTTATTAGCAGAAAAACGACCTCCTAACCCGAAAGTCTGAAATTCATTTGCCAATTCATAGTTGGCCTGCTGTTGGGAAAAAACATGCAGAAATCCCGACCAAGCAAATAAGATTATAAACAGTATTCTTTTTCTCATATTCAAATAAACAAAGGAGAATCACATAAAGTATTCAAGACTCAATGCGATTCCCCGCATAATCTAATATAGATCAAATTATTTTAAAGGTCAAACTGAACAAGCTGGTTGGCATTTCCTATTTTATATAGTACATCCACTATTTTTCCAAAATTATTATCTCCCTCCTTCTCACTTTCCTCATTCGGGTATAATTGTTTTATCTCTACATCATTAACCAATCCTGACTCTTGTTTATCCTTCTCTTCCACCCCATATATAAAGAAACTTCCGTCTTCCAGGGCAACCCCTAACTGACCGTTGTAAACCCCATATTTCGGATACAAATATATATCATTAGATGAAAGAGCAATCACCTTCTTGTCAAATGTATGAATCAATTTTGGAGCAGACACCACACCTTTCACATATTGGCAATACCACAATTCATTCCCCATTGCAATAACAACATATTGTTTTTGTTCAAATACAGCCATATCTGTATACTCTTTATTTTTCAACGACGTCAAGTCATTCTCATAATAATCATATATATCCCATTTTTTATTCTTCATTCTGAAATAACGCAATTGATAGGACATATCGTCACCCTTCATCAAAGCCACCCATGCTTGCATCATGTCGCCATTCACATTAACTGATGCAGTTTTCATTGCTATAATACTTTCATCATGCATATTCTGAAAGTTCTTAGCATCCTCTCCTTCAAATTCAACTATTTCTCCGGTATCCTTCACCGTATTATCATAAAATGTCGGGTCATTGGAACTATTCTTCACCCCACCTCCATTTCGAATAATTACTAATGAATTATCCTCTTCACGAAGGGCCAGAACCGCATCCATATTTCTGTCCTTAAACTTCTGTACAGGATATAAAGCACTGAATTTAGTATAATTCCACAGCGGAATAGACATATAAGCTCCAGCATGAAAATCATTCGCAACCGGCTTCGTGTGCATATAGATATATCCATTTTCATCACGAATAAATTTTGCAGAATAAGACATGGCAGCTTCTACAGGTTTGAAGCCTCCGACCGGCAAATCACCATAAAACTCATCCTCTGTATATACTTCACGCTCCAAAGTATTACCGTTCAGCTCCACCCAACAATCCTGCATCACTACCAGTTCATCATATACAGTCTCCACTTGCCCAAAAGTACTGGGATAGCCCAAATGCTCAAAGATACCTTTGGGATTGGTTCCCAAATCTTTGACTAAATACTTTTCGACAGAATGATATGCAATAGAATCACGTACCACTTTCTCCCCCCAGATATTCACTGCTTCTGACACACCATACAAGGTTTTAATTTTGATAAATGAAAGTGTTGACTTTCCATCTACATCAGACAAAATCACCCATCCTCTCTGATAAGGAGAACGAACCAGAATATTGGTTGAAGCAGAGTGCTTAACACCTGTCTTATTGTCGATGACAGAGAATGTGAGTTCAAACAATCCGATTTTATGAGAATTGAAAGTATACGAAGGCGCTTTTGCATTTAGCAATTCCCCGTCCAGCCTCCATTCGTAGCTCACATCCGGGTCTGTTTTATCAATTGTAAACTCAAATGTGGGGGTTATGACCAAGTCTTCATCTATTCCAACACTATAATTTTTCTCAATATTATTAATAGTGCCTTTCAGTTCATTAATCGGTGTATAATCATAATTGTTCTTATCATCCAGGCAACTGCAAATACTACCCAATAAAAGTAGTGATAAAATATAAACTGTTATCTTTTTCATACTTCTTCCGTTTTTTAATTATCCGGCAACAGGAATTTCCATTTTACCATACTCATCACTCATTGGTTCATCCGGATGTTGAATATTATAATCTTTAATTCTATTTTTCAAACGCAATGCATATTTACGCAATATAAACATATCTTTTCCGTCAAATACCACCCCGTCTTTTTTCAATTCTTCCAAAAACATTAAATATTTCTTTTCCGAATACCTCCCCAGATACCATTCTTCAACAATGTTATAGGGATTATTCACATCACCGTCATTTCTAGTCCACCACTCAGGTGCAAACAACAAATTAGATACGGAAATAATAGCACGCGAATAGACACTCGGACCTTGACGCACCTCACCACCATCATTCACTTGCAACGTCAACAGTTCAGCTTTCGTATCCAACTTCTCGTAATACTTCAAAACCACCAATATTTCTCCAGTTAGTTCTCCCGCTTTAATTACGCATTTCTCCGGTAATTCATATTGGGTAGCAGGCAAAGTTGTTCGTTCCGGATCTACACTGACCGTAAACTCTAAATCCTTATCCTGTACTTTTCCGGAAATGGTAACTCCTAATAATATCTTAGCATTTTCACCTTCATTATAAAACTTAAAAGATACACCTGTTGTATCTGTTGTCATATTTTTCTCAAATGCAACATATGACACATCATTTGTATGGGTCACTAATCCTTGCTCCTCACAAGAAGTAAAGAAGGAGACTCCCAACAATACAATGACTATATAAAAACTTATTCTTTTCATATATCTTCAATCTTTCAAAATTTAAATATTGCTTTCCGAATCAGGCAATGGCATCACCAAATTTTCTTCAATCGCCGGATATTCTACGAACTGCTTTTTATCCGATCCTTCCAAGTTCCGCTTCAGGCGCTTGTATAAAAAGAAGGTCTGTCCTTCGCCAATAAATTCACGACGAGCATCATCAACAATCAAATTAATGAAATCCTGCTTTGTTCCCGATTTGCTAAGATCAGGAGAGCTAATACCTCTTCCTTGCTTCACAGTTTTAAGATATGTCTTGGCCAATTCCTTATCCGTATCATAAATAGCCTCTGCAGCTATATAATATACTTCAGACATACGGATCATAGGCACCATTGTACTATTCACTTTACCAAAACCAGAACCTTCATCTTGTTTTTTATACTTCAATGAACGATAAAAAGAAGAAGTATTCGGTCCTAACTGATACTTAAGACGCCAATCTTTGCCGCTCTCGTTACCGAAGAATTTCGTTACCACAGCATCACTCAAAGCCAAATACCTTTCATCATCCGGTTTCGTAGCATTATCACTTGCATGATTAATCTCCAAATCCCAATCAGTCTGATCTGTAGAGTATAATGCAAATATGATGTCTTCATACATCTTTATATTCCCATTCTCTATATTCATTGGTCCACTATAACTGCTTGTTACTGCCTTGTAATAGCCTTTGTCAGCATTAATATCTATTAATAACTTCGCTGCCTCATATGCCTTTTCCGGTTGTCCTGCATACAAGTAGACACGAGCCAACTCCGCAGTTACAGCATGATAATTAAGATGGAATCCTCTGTACCAAACAAAACGTTCCTCTCCGGAAGGAGACTTAGTAAAACGATTGCCTGAAGTAAACTCAGATGACTTATCTACATCCTTCAGAATCTTTTGTGCTTCTATCAAATCAGCGATGATGCGTTCCAAACAGTAACTGACTGTTTGCCGGTCGGCCAGATAAGATGGATATTTGTCCACATAAGGAATAAAAAGCCTGTCCCCCGGGTTCATAGCCAAAGACGGCGCATATATACGTAACAAATCAAAGTGCATATATGCCCGTAAAGCAATAGCTTCTCCTAAAATCATATTTTTCTCCTGCGTACGTTTGTAGAACAGCATTGTATCTTCCTCTGCCACTTGCTGTGCAAGGTTATTGCAATTGGCTATTATATTCCACGCAGCACTCCACATAGCATCTGTTGTAGGAGTCAGTTCAGAGTTCTTATACAAGAACTGAGATAATTTCTTCATAGCTTTACCACCACCGCTGTCGGGAGCCTTGTCCAAGTCATATACCTGTCCCCAGCCATCTATCAACCCCCAACTCAGATTACTACCGTATAAATCGAAAGTTGCCAACTTCCGGTATATACCGTTCAGAGCTGTACGATAACCGTTTCCTGTTTCAAACAAATATTCTTCCTTTATCTCATCTGCAGGTCTCACATCCAGCCAATCACTACAAGAGCTGAGCAAGATAGCTGCTAGACATGACGCAAATATTAGAGTATATATCTTTTTCATTTTTCTTCTTTTTTAGAACTGTGCTTTTAATGAGAATTCCACTTTCCAAGATCTCGGATAGCTCAATCCGCGTTCCTGTTTAATAGAGGACCAATTTATCAAGTCGCTCGTAGAAGCTTCCAGACGAAGCAGATTCATGCGGAGATGTTTTTTTATCCAGTCACGGTTAAAATCATAGCTGACATTCAATGAATTCAATCGAACCAATGCTTTATCCTGCACGAAACGTGATGTTGGCAAAGTAGTCATCCCCCGGTCTTTAATATCTTTAAACTGAGCTATGTCACCCGGTTTTTTCCATCTGTCCGTCAATACGCGTAAATCGACATTCTTGTTCACTAAGTCCGCATTCTCCACATTGTTGACCAATGTTTGATTGTATTCCTGTCCACCCCACTCATAAAGGAATGAAGCAAACAGAGTCCAATTCTTATACGACAGGTTCAACCCGAAAGCACCACTACATTTAGGTTCTGTATTTCCAACTACAACCTCCTGCGCAGCATTCCACTTATCAGCTATAGAGCCATCACGGTTCAAAAAGATCTCTTTACCCGTAGTAGGATCAATGCCCAATGAACGTACAGCCCAAATTGAAGTCAGAGAAGCTCCCTCCGCATACTGTGGCAGTGGTACCGAATACTCCGCACCATGAGACAGCCCTAATGTTTCCTGATAAAGTGCTTCATTTTTATAATAAGCGGCCACTCTCTCATTATATGCTTTCTGAGAATCGGAAATCTTCAGAATCTCATTCTTATTGTGTGCCATATTTCCCCATAACGCCACATTCCAATTCCTGTCACGATAAATATCCGCACGAAGTTTTAATTCTACACCTTTGTTGGCAACTTGTCCCATATTATCTTTGTAAGTAGAGAAACCAGAAGTTTGGGAAAGGGTGACATCATTCACCAAGTCGATTGTCTTATTATAGTAATACTCGAAATCAATGGTCAAACGGTCGTGCAATGTTTTTGTTTCAATACCGACACTCAGCTTATCCGTCTTTTCCCAAGTCAAATCTTTATTACCTAAGGCTTTCAATACAGCTCCATAACCTGTTATATACCATTCATCAAATAAAGTTTCATACATCGTCGTTGCAGCATAAGCCGGAAAATTGACCTTACCGGTACGCCCATACGAAGCGCGTAATTTCAACTTATTAATATATCCGTTGCTTTTGAAGAAATCATAATTATGTATATTAACGCCCACACCTCCAGAGAAGAAAGGAGCCCATTTCTGATTTGCCCCAAACTCTGACGAACCGTCGAAACGTACAGAAGCGTCTACCAAATAAATATCATTCCACGTATAATTGGCAGAAGCCAATACGCTGACTCTTCGTGTGGTATTCTCAGTACGGGTAGGTTTCTTATATACTTCCGCCGCATAATTGAGCGAGTGGAACTCACCCGACGGGAATCCACGATAATGTGCATTGGTACTTTCAGTGGTACCAGAAGCAGCTTCCCAACCTGCTGAAACATTCAAGTTGTGCTGCTTGTTAAAACTACGGGTATAGTATAAAAAAGCATTGGAATTCCAATCCAGACTTTCTCCATTCGTCGTATACAAATCACCGGCAAGATTATTATCTTTTGAACCTGTAACACTAGTTTTACTTGAAAGCGGATCAATAAATTTCTCTGATTTGGAATATTTCTTCGTTACACTGAATTGTCCTTTAACCGTCCAGTAATCATTCAGATACCAGTTAAAGCTCAGATTATCGATAACCTCATCATAAGAATTCCAATTATAATTACCCAAAGTCGCTTCATACAGCGGATTATTATTATCACGTCCACTAATTTTCGAATATGTGAGTTTCTCCCGGAGTGTTCCATCATCTTTATAAGGAGAGTCATAAGGCTGTAGTCCGGTAAAATCACTAAACGAACCATACGGAGACTCTTTCGATTTCGTATGTCCGAAAGACACATAGTTTCTTACTTGCAGATTCTTGATACGATAATCCAACGAGAAGCCTGCACTATATCGGTTACGCTCTGTGCCCTTCATCACGCCGTCTGCTATATTAAATGAACCGTCTACACCATAACGCAGATTGGGAGTTCCTCCCTCCAAGTAAACACTATGCTTATGATTGAAAGAGTTTTGAAGTGGAATAGACATCCAATCCGTATCTACTCCTTTTTGAATTAAAGCGTATTTCTTATAATAGTTATTCATTCCTACGGCAGTCGATGGAATGTTAGTTTGTCCTTTATCAAATAATCCTGCGAGACGCTCTATTTCCAGTTTCTCCGATGCGTTTGCCAAATTATAGTCTCTCAAATCGGGCATTTCCAGTGTTCCTGTAAAGTTATAAGAGACACGAACCTCTCCTGCTTTCGGAGCAACAGTAGTAATTACCACCACACCATTAGCAGCACGTGAACCGTACATAGCAGTAGCAGCAGCATCTTTCAAAACCGTCAAGCTCTCAATACGGGTAGGATCCAAATCATATACCTTCTCAATACTTACCTCAAAACCATCCATGATAAAGGTTGGTAGGTTAGGATTATTCTCCAAATTTGATTTTGAAAGCTGATCTTTATCAAGTTCTTTTACACCAAAGCCTGAACGTCCACGGATATACATTTCAGGTAAGGCATTCGGGTCAGAACCAAATTGTACGTTATCTACCAAACGGAAAGAGGGATCGAATGACTGGATCGCTCCGATTACATTTGTTTGCGATACCTTACGCAAATCATCACCCGAAATCTGTGTAGAGCTACCCGTAAAACTGGATTTACGTACATTGCTATATCCAGTCACAACCACATCTTCCAATGTTTTGACATCATCCACTAATGTAATTTCAACCGTTTTCCGGCGGGTAGCGTCTACTTGTACAGTTTGCTTTTTCATACCGATAAAAGAAACCTCCAATGCCACCTTATCACTTTTCACGTCCAAAGTGAATTCACCTTCAATATTGGTAGAAGTACCTGTACGGGTACCTTTAACAATAATACTGGCTCCGGGAATCGGCTCTCCATGTGAGTCTGTCACCATACCACGAACACGGTTTTCACGCTTTTGTTTGCGAATGACAACAATACCGTCTTTCATCACATAGTCAAACCCTTGAGGATTCAATACCAACTTAAGAGCTGCATCCCATCTCTCATTTTTCACATTAATCGACACAGGTGGAACGTCCTTGAACATTTGTGAATTATACAACATATTCACGCCTGTCTGTTTCTTCACTGCATCCAAGACAGTCTCGATAGAGACATTGTGCAGTTTCAAAGTTACCGTCTTGTCTTGTGACGGTAAAGCCCATGCACTAAACGTGCAGCACATTGCCACTAGAAAACATAGCAGCCATCGTTTTTCTCTCATAAATTAATGATTAAACTTTTGTGTACCTAATATTCTAATTATTCTAATATTCTATCCTTCTATTCCTGTTCATCCGCTTTGTCATATATCAATATACTCCTGCCACTGATTTTGTAAGTCAGATCCCCTGTCAATTCCAAAGCATCCAGGAAGGAATTTATTGTTCCGTGGCGTTTCAAGCTGCCACTATATGTAATGTCCCGCAGGTTCGGGGTTTCGTAATAAACCTGTATGTCGTACCAGCGTTCGAATGTCTTCATAATATCACCCAAGGGACGGTCATTAAAAATGTACATGCCATCTACCCAACCAACGTATTCTTCCAAATCCACCTCGCGTTTCGTTGAACTATTAGCAAATACAACAGCCTGTTCACCCGGAGAAAGAGTAATCGTTTCCGCATTTAATGTGGAGAATTTCACTTTCCCATGCACCAGAGTCGTATAGCAGACAGAGGCATCGGCATAAGCATTCACATTGAATTCAGTACCAAGTACGGTTATTTCTCCAAGATGAGTTTGTACCACAAACGGATGTTCCTCATCCGCCACAACATCAAAATAGGCTTCGCCTTCCAAACGTACAATTCTGCGTTTACCGGCAAAACGTACCGGATAAGTCAGTTTGGAACCGGCATTCAAATGAACCGTAGTTCCATCTGCGAGGATTACGGTGTTTTCACCCCCACGCGGTATAACCAGTTCATTTGATTTAGCTGGTTGCTCTTCGACATTTTTTTCCTCGTGTTGTGTTGCAACGGCAGGTTGGTAAGAAAGCACACCTTTCTTATATTTTACTTGAACACCGTCCACTATTACGCTCACTTCTTTCTTATTCACATCAATCACGCTGCCATCGGGCAAAGTCAGTTGTGCCTGTTGAGTTCCCGGTTGAATCAGAACTCTCCCCTCCTCTTCCTGTGAAATATAATTCGACATGTAGAAAGAAAGGGCGACAACTAAAGTAACGACAGCCGCAGCGGTGTACCACCAAATCCGGAGAGAACGACGCTTCTGAACTTTCGGCTCCATCCGCCCGATTTTCTGAAGAAAAGATTGATAAGCCTTCTTTGACGAATAATTCTGATACTCTCCAAAGGCGACTCTCAATGTCTCCCCGTTCTGAAGTTGCCCATATACTTTTCGTAAGTCCGGACATTCCACCAGCCGTTTTTCAAGGTCTTGTTGCTCCACTTCATCGGCTTCTCCCAAAAGAACCTTTCTCATCAAAGCGGCATCTTGATATACATTTTCGAACTTATTCATCTTATTGCGATTTTTTAATTAAACAATTGTTTAATTACTCTTTATTATAAATATACATAACTCATAGAAAGGGGTGACAAAAAGAATATATTTTTTTGAGATAAGAATATGAGCAATAGGATTTTAGAGAGAAATATATAGCATTATGCTATAATTTAAAAGAGAAAGTATGCGTTTTAACAAAGAAACCATTTCCTAATCAATTAATAAAAAGATAAAGAAGTATCAAATTGACTTTTTATTTATTTTAGAGAAATAAACAAAGAATTATGGAATTCATGGAATCTCCCAACCTTTCACGGAGAAATTTATAGCTGCGGGTCTTTTGAGTTTTAACGGTATTGATGCTTATATCCAGACGTTCCGCTATCTCTTCCCATGTATACCCCTCGATTCTCATTAAAATAATCCGGCGTTGTTCGGCAGGAAGCTCTTCAATATGGCAATACAGTTGGCGGATAATTTCTTCTTTTACCGTCAATGCATAAATCATATCTTCATCCTCTACACCTTCTTCTTCGGCTAAAGAACTCAATATGGTATCATGGATTTGATTATTTCGTATATATAATAAGGTGTTATTATAGCAGGCACGATAAAGATAATTGGTAAGTTCTTTAATGTCGGAAAAGGTACGCTTGCCCTCCCATACAGAAATAAAGACTTCCTGCACCAAATCTTCCACCGCATCGGAGACTGGCAATATCTTGGAAACATAAACACATAAAGCAGCATAAAAACGATCGTAGAAATCGCCCCACATCTTTTCATCCTTCCGGTTTACTCCCGCTACTATGGTGTCAATTTTATCGTTCATACTGTCACATTACCTGCGAAAAAAGAAAACAGAATTCATAAAAATCACCGTAACTACTTACTTTTGCGATATTTACGAATGCAAATATATTGTTTTTTTCAGAAACGCAGACCTTGCCGGCTTACAAAATAGAAAATAAAAATCCCTTTTCCTACACAAAGTTTCTGATTCTATTCTCTTCCGTCTGTCATCGCGCCTATTAAAAACCGTCTGTTCGTCGGATTCTCAGGCGTGATAACAAGTTAACAAGATTACATGTTCATTGAGCCGCTTCAAATAAAGTAACAATTGAACTACTATGGGGACATTTACAAAATTCAACTCTTTATAAACACCCCTTACTTAAAAATATAAAAGAAACTACAAGTTAAATATTTAGTCTCCTTATCTACTATCACTCAAATAAAATAAGAGAAGGTCCTAAATGTCACTTTATTCACCTTCTCTATTCTATGCAATCCTTATTACGTTATCAACTGTAATATCGTAATTGTCATTCACACTCTTCACGCAATCACAACACATTTAATTACAGCAGATTCCTGTGAACAACCGGCATCATTTTCACTCTTCACAACTCTTCACTCTCTTCACCAAATACACATTCCCCAATCTCGTGTGCTGTCGGCTGATACCTGCTGCGGTCAGGGTTTGTGCCAGTTGGATAGGAGTGCAGCTACGCAATACGACCGGAAACCTCTTTTTCAATTCTTTATGGATGATAGCAGCGGAGAGTGACAGGCAATCCGGTTCATCCAACGCGGCGGGCTCGTATGTGCTGCGCACAATGTCTTCTATGGGATTGACGTGATAATATGCGCTGTTATGATGCTGCAAGGCATGTTCTTCCTCTTTACTGAACCAGTGGCGGGCGCCTGCAAGCAGTTCCTCTTTCAGTTGGGCATAGATTTGTGCATGTTCTATTCCGGTGCAGTCGATATCATGTTCCGCTTCAATGCAGATGAACCGGCGGCTGCCAGTCGGGTCGCGGAGCAGGTCGGTGCGGTTGCTAGTTCCGATGAAAGAGGCGATACGGGGAAGTGACCGGAAATTCTTCTGATAGGCTTTGCATATGTTGAGGCTGGACATTTGCATCAGATTTTTCAGTAACGGCATTTTTTGCTCTCCGTATTTATCAAACTCGTCCATATTCAGTAACCCCATCTCGGCAAGGAGACGTTCGGGGTTACCCTGTGCGGTCAGTTTCAGATTGTCTGAATAATAACGGACTAGTTGCGGTGGCATCAGCATACGGCAGAAAGTAGACTTATGGCGTCCCTGCTCTTCGCTGATAAGTATCGGGGCTACGCTGTTGGCTTGTACTTGATTCGTTCCCAGCCATTGGGCGGCAAGTCCGAGCATCCAGATGTGGAAACTTTTTATCCATAACGGAGCGTCGGATACCCGTTTTGCTAAAGGCTTTAACCGTTCTGTTCCGTCCCATGCAGGTAGTTCGTTCATGTAGAGCCGGAAAGGGTGGTAACTTTCCACTTGGGTAGAGTAGATATATCTTTGAAGGTCTTTATCCCAGCAGTTGATACCCTCTTTGTGAGCTTCCAGACAGAAAGTGTTCAGTTCCCGCTTGTCTATACGACAGAAAGAGATGTCTCGTTGACCGGATGGTCGGAATTCGGTTTCTTCGGTAAGCAGGTTGTAGCGGAAGTCATACCGGACTTTCAAAAAGTCAATCACTTGTTGCGTCAGAAAGACGGGTTGTTTATGTACTTCTTGTCTAGGTATTTCCTGCTCATGCATATCCTGCATAGGCAGTTCGTTCTTTGAGGTGTTCGATGAAACGGTGGTGTTTGACGATTCTTTCATCAATACCCGTATTCTTTTCGCCAAACGTTTTGAGTTATATTCTAATGTCTTCATATTTTTCTTCTTTTTAAATGAATAAATGTTGTTTTTTCGACCGGTTGATGCTGCTAAGGTATAACATGGAATATGGGGTTTGCAAGTATTTGGCTAAGAAAATGTTTATTTTCTTCTGAAATGAAAAACATGCTTTCTTATGCTGATATGTCGTTACTTTGTCGTATCTTTAGTACTTGTTTGAGGAAAGCCGACTGGAGTTGTCCGGTCGGCTGACTATAGTTGACTGAACAGCCGATTCCAGTTGTCCGAATAGCCGATTACAGTCGTCCTATGATGAAGTTACACATTTTAATTGAAAAGAAGTAATGGCTATTGTATTTGATTGGTATGAAAATCCTAATGCATCTTCGGAAGAAGAAGAGGCAGCGTTGCATCCGCGTATCTTTATGAATGGTAAGGTGGATACGGAAACACTTTGTTACAAGATTCATGATTACAGTTCGTTGACTGTGGGTGATGTGAAGGATGTGAAAGAGGTGTTTTCAATCAACGAATCACCTAAAATGACTGATAAATTGAGACTTATCTCAATGTGAAGAGAATGAACAAACAATTGAATAAAAACTAAAAGAGCCGATTGATTTACGAAGAATTAGTGCCACTTTTGCAAATAACAACCAATTGACGGATATGAATTTTGAAACGTTGAGTTTTACAACCTTTTGTGTAGGCAGCCTTGCAGAAGCTTTGAAAATGAGTGCAGGAAAAACGTATAAGCTACTGCGTACTTCCGGAATACTGACAGATTATCTGATTCCGGGATATGACGTACTTCATACATTCAGCAAAGAATATATCGTGGAGGATCTTATCCAATATATGAAAGAGAAAGGAGTATTAGCATGAAACTATATCATGCATCGTCATTAGTCATCAAACAACCGGATGTATATCATTCACGAGAACAAGACACAAAAAAAGAGCGAATCATTCCGCTCCACCTTAAAGAATCCCCTTAATGGGATTCTTCTTTTTTTCATCTTTCATTTACTCGTTACCTGAAAACTACTTTTTACTAATACCTAATCCAAACAATCTTTTTCCTAAAAACTAATCTTTAAATCTAATACCTTAATTTTATAAACTAATACCTTTTATTATTACCTTTTTCTAATACCTAAAAATCTTAGTAGTTTCACAACTACACTGCAAAGGTAAAGCTGTTTTGGAAAACGACAAGAACCATTATACAAAAAATTAAATTTCGACTTGTTTTTTTGACTTATGTCAAGAGATAAGGCAAAATTAACACTTCGTGCTCTAGTTTCATCTTGTTTCCGACAGTTTTAGAACTGGCAAAAAGTAAGCATAAGCCAAGATTACTATGCAGGAAATAAACTTTTTGAAAGGGAATGAGTATATACAGGAACAGAACAGTCCTCGTTCTCTGAACAATCTGTATTTTTCCAAGCCGAAATCACGACGATTTTTTCGACGAAGCCGGACAGTTCCCCGATTTTTCGGAAGCAAAAAGAGCATGAGGATATATTTCTCACAACTTTTCCGTAACTTTGCAGCGTTTGATAATAAATAAGATAGGAATGGATTTTAAGTACGACGTAATTGTAATTGGTGCCGGACATGCCGGTTGCGAAGCGGCAGCCGCTGCTGCAAATTTAGGTTCCAAGACTTGTCTCATTACGATGGATATGAACAAGATTGGACAGATGAGCTGCAACCCTGCCGTGGGTGGAATCGCCAAAGGACAAATTGTACGTGAAATAGATGCGCTGGGCGGACAGATGGGACTGGTGACAGACGAAACAGCTATCCAGTTCCGAATACTGAACCGTTCGAAAGGCCCCGCCATGTGGAGTCCCCGTGCCCAATGCGACCGTGCCAAGTTTATCTGGTCGTGGCGGGAAAGACTGGAGAATACCCCCAACCTTCATATCTGGCAAGATACCGTATGCGAACTTCTTGTTGAAGACGGTACAGTGACCGGACTGGTTACCGCATGGGGTGTCACCTTCAAGGCAAAATGCATAGTACTCACTGCAGGAACTTTCCTCAACGGACTGATGCACGTAGGACGCCACCAGTTGCCGGGCGGAAGAATGGCAGAACCGGCTTCCTATAAATTAACCGAATCCATCGCCCGCCACGGTATCACTTACGGAAGGATGAAAACCGGAACCCCGGTACGAATCGACGCGCGCAGCGTTCATTTCGACCAAATGGAAACACAAGACGGAGAATGTGACTTTCACAAATTCTCTTTCATGAATACAAGTGTACGTCACTTGAAGCAACTGCAATGCTGGACCTGCTATACCAATGAAGAGGTGCACCGGATTCTACGTGACGGACTGCCGGATTCTCCCCTATTCAACGGACAGATTCAGAGCATCGGCCCGCGTTATTGTCCGAGCATCGAAACGAAGATTGTGACTTTCCCCGACAAGACCCAACATCAACTGTTCCTCGAACCGGAAGGCGAAACAACACAGGAGTTATATCTCAACGGATTCTCTTCCTCACTTCCGATGGACATACAAATTGCCGCTTTAAAGAAAATTCCGGCTTTCAAGGATTTGGTTATCTATCGTCCGGGGTATGCGATTGAATATGACTATTTCGACCCGACACAACTAAAGCATACGTTGGAATCGAAGATTATCGAAAACCTTTTCTTTGCCGGACAAGTAAACGGTACTACCGGATACGAAGAAGCAGGCGGACAAGGATTGATAGCGGGAATCAATGCGCACATCAACTGCCACGGAGGCGAAGCCTTCACACTGGCACGCGACGAAGCATATATCGGCGTATTAATCGATGATTTGGTAACCAAAGGTGTCGACGAGCCTTACCGTATGTTTACTTCACGCGCAGAATACCGTATCTTGCTCCGTATGGACGATGCTGATATGCGCCTGACCGAACGAGCTTATAAACTCGGATTGGCTAAGGAAGACCGTTATCAATTAATGAAGAGCAAGAAGGAAGCGGTGGAACAAATTGTATCTTTCGCGCACAGCTATTCGATGAAACCGGCATTAATTAATGATGCTCTCGAAAAAATAGGAACAACTCCCCTACGCCAGGGATGCAAACTGATAGAAATTCTGAATCGCCCGCAAGTGACGATTGAAAACATCACCGGATATGTTCCGGCATTTCAACGCGAACTGGAAAAGGCTACCAGTTCTAATCAAGACCGGAAAGAAGAAATTCTCGAAGCTGCCGAAATCCTAATCAAATATCAAGGATATATTGACAGGGAGCGAATGATAGCAGAGAAACTGTCAAGACTGGAAAGCATCAAAATCAAAGGCAAATTCGATTACGCTTCCATTCAGTCCTTATCAACCGAAGCCCGGCAGAAACTAATAAAGATAGACCCGGAAACGATTGCACAGGCGAGCAGAATCCCGGGAGTATCACCAAGCGACATCAACGTATTACTGATCCTTTCCGGACGGTAGCCGGCAACGTTTCACGTGAAACAAAGCATTTAAAGAAACGATATAAATCAATGATTATGAGCAAAGAAACGCTAATTAAAAGCATCCGGGAAATACCAGATTTCCCTATTCCCGGAATCCTATTCTATGATGTTACCACTTTATTCAAAGATCCATGGTGCCTGCAGGAATTATCGAACGTTATGTACGAAATGTACAAAGATAAAGGCATCACCAAAGTGGTAGGTATAGAATCAAGAGGTTTCATCATGGGACCGATTCTGGCTACCCGGTTGAATGCTGGTTTCATCCCTATCCGCAAGCCCGGCAAACTTCCTGCCGAAACGCTTGAAGAAAGCTATGACAAGGAATACGGAAAAGACACCGTACAAATTCATAAAGACGCATTGGATGAAAATGACGTAGTCTTGTTGCACGATGACCTGCTGGCAACAGGCGGAACCATGAAAGCGGCCTGCGAACTGGTAAGGAAACTGAAACCAAAGAAAGTATATGTGAACTTCATCATCGAGCTGAAAGACCTGAATGGAAAATCTGTATTCGGAGATGATGTAGAAGTAGAATCTGTATTGTCTTTATAAAGGATTTGATTATATTTGCAGGGCGTAGTTGAACTACGCCCTTTTTTATTTTAGCGATCTCTCAGCCCTAACGATTATGAATGCAGAAACGGAAAGCAGAACCAATGAATATTTGAAAGGAATCGTAGCCAACCTTCCTGAGAAGCCAGGCATCTATCAGTACCTGAATACGGAAGGGACGATTATATACGTTGGAAAGGCGAAAAATCTAAAAAAAAGAGTCTACTCCTATTTCAGCAAGGAACACGAGCCGGGAAAGACACGGGTACTTGTCAGCAAGATTGCCGATATCCGTTATATCGTAGTCAATACGGAAGAAGACGCGTTGCTGCTGGAGAATAATCTGATAAAGAAGTATAAGCCGCGCTACAACGTCTTATTAAAGGACGATAAGACGTATCCATCTATCTGCGTACAGAACGAGTATTTTCCCCGGATTTTCAGAACCAGGAAGATTATCAGAAACGGTTCTTCTTATTATGGACCGTACAGTCATATCCCGTCTATGTACGCGGTATTGGATTTGATAAAGCATCTGTATCCTTTACGCACTTGCAATCTGAACCTGAGTCCGGAGAATATACGGGCGGGAAAGTTCAACGTATGTCTGGAATATCACATCAAGAACTGCGCAGGCCCCTGTATCGGGTTGCAATCACACGAAGATTATCTCAAAAACATCGATGAAATCAAAGAAATCCTGAAAGGAAACACACAAGAGGTCAGCCGGATGCTATTAGAGAAAATGCAGGTATTGGCGGGCGAGATGAGGTTTGAAGAAGCGCAGAAGGTAAAAGAGAAGTATCTGTTGGTAGAGAATTATCGTTCGAAGTCCGAGGTAGTAAGTTCTGTGCTGCATAATATCGACGTGTTTTCTATCGAAGAGGACGAGGCTAATTCAGCTTTCATCAATTATCTGCATATTACGAATGGAGCCATCAATCAGGCATTCACTTTCGAATACAAGAAAAAGCTGAATGAATCGAAAGAGGAGCTTTTGACATTGGGTATTATTGAGATGCGAGAGCGCTACAAAAGCCTGTCGAAGGAGATTATCGTTCCTTTCGAGCTTGATTTGGAATTGAATAATATCGTTTTCACCGTTCCTCAGCGGGGAGATAAGAAGAAGTTATTAGACCTTTCTATCTTAAACGTGAAGCAATACAAGGCTGACCGTCTGAAGCAGGCGGAAAAGCTGAATCCCGAACAGAGGAGCATGCGTCTGATGAAGGAAATACAGCAGGAACTGCACTTGGACAAACCGCCTTTGCAGATTGAATGTTTCGATAACTCGAACATACAGGGGGCTGATGCGGTAGCGGCATGCGTTGTATTCAAAAAGGCGAAACCATCGAAGAAAGATTACCGGAAATACAACATAAAGACGGTTGTGGGGCCGGATGATTACGCTTCGATGAAAGAGGTTGTCAGAAGGCGTTATCAACGCGCTATTGAAGAAAGTTCTCCGCTGCCCGACCTTATTATTACCGATGGTGGAAAAGGGCAAATGGAAGTCGTCAGAGAGGTTATTGAAGATGAATTGAACCTTAACATTCCTATTGCAGGATTAGCGAAAGACAATCGCCACCGCACATCAGAGCTGCTTTTCGGGTTTCCGCCACAGACAATCGGCATCAAGCAACATAGTCCGTTGTTCCGTTTGCTGACGCAGATTCAGGATGAGGTACACCGTTTTGCCATCAGCTTCCATCGTGATAAACGCAGCAAACGGCAGGTAGCGTCTGCGCTGGATAGCATCAAGGGAATCGGAGAAAAGACGAAAACCGCCCTTTTGAAAGAGTTTAAGAGCGTAAAACGGATAAAAGAGGCATCTTTAGAAGAGATTAGCGCCATCGTTGGAGAGGCGAAAGCTAAAACCGTAAAAGCGGGATTGAACAATGAACAAGCCGAAAATAAATAACGCCAATTCGATATAAATCCAACAGCTCCATCTTCCTCTTTCTGGAAGGTGGGGAAGCCTGCGGACTACTCTTTCATCGAATAGATGTTAAACAAGAAATTGATAGAATAGAATCAGTTATATTTCTACCATTGAAGCTTTCGGCACAGTTCCATAATATTTTTCCTTCAATACATCGTTTTCTCTTCCGAATTTCGTAAATTTGCCTTTCGTAATTACGAAATAAGATAAATAGCAATGCGAATAGTTATACAACGGGTAAGCCGTGCGTCAGTAACCATTGAAGGGAACTGCAAATCAGCTATCGGAAAAGGAATGTTGATATTGGTCGGCATCGAGGAAGCCGACGGACAGGAAGATATCGACTGGCTCTGCAAAAAGATAGTAAACCTGCGTATTTTCGACGATGAAAACGGAGTTATGAATAAGTCTATCTTAGAAGATGGAGGCGAGATTCTCGTCATCAGCCAGTTCACCCTACACGCTTCTACAAAAAAAGGGAACCGCCCTTCTTATATCAAGGCAGCCAGACCGGAAGTTTCCATCCCACTCTACGAGCGATTTTGCAAAGACCTGAACAGTGCATTGGGAAAAGAAATAGGCACGGGAATCTTCGGGGCAGACATGAAAGTCGAACTTTTGAACGATGGTCCTGTTACTATATGCATAGATACTAAAAACAAAGAATAGACGTTCAAATGCGGGCGTTCACTAATCATTAATCACTAACCCTAATCACTAAAAGATGACTTTGGAAGAAGCTCAAAAACAAGTAGACCAATGGGTCAAGACATACGGTGTCCGCTACTTCAGCGAATTGACAAATATGGCGGTTTTGACGGAAGAAGTGGGCGAACTGGCACGTGTGATGGCACGCAAATATGGCGACCAGTCCTTCAAGGAGGGAGAGAAAGACAACCTCGACGAAGAGATAGCAGATGTGCTATGGGTGCTTCTCTGCATCGCCAACCAGACAGGCGTAGACCTCACCACTGCCCTGCAAAAGAGCATGGAAAAGAAAACGAAACGAGATAATCAAAGACATATCAATAACCCAAAACTGAAAGAGCATGGAAGAGAATAACTCACAGTCCAACAAGTATGATGCCGCGTTGGCAAAGTATAATACCAATCTGAGCGATGCTGATATTCAGGCCCGCGTAGCCGAATTAATCGAGAAAAAAGTGCCGGAAAACAATACGGAAGAAGTTAAGAAATTCCTGTTCAACTGCATTGACCTGACGACTTTGAACAGTACGGACAGTGATGAAAGCGTGATGCACTTTACGGAAAAAGTCAATAAGTTCGACGATGAATACCCCGATTTGAAGAACGTTGCGGCCATCTGCGTTTATCCCAATTTTGCCGCTATCGTGAAGAATACGTTGGAAGTGGACGGCGTCAATATCGCTTGCGTATCAGGCGGATTCCCCTCTTCACAAACCTTTGTTGAAGTAAAGGTAGCAGAGACAGCATTGGCTATTGCAGACGGGGCGGACGAAATAGACATCGTCATCTCCATAGGCAAATTCCTGAGCGGCGACTACGAAGGCATGTGCGAAGAAATACAGGAATTGAAGGAAGTATGCAAGGAACACCATCTCAAAGTAATCCTCGAAACAGGTGCCCTAAAGAGTGCTTCCAACATCAAAAAGGCCTCTATCCTATCCATGTATTCGGGTGCTGATTTTATCAAGACCTCTACAGGAAAGCAGCAGCCTGCCGCTACTCCCGAAGCTGCTTATGTGATGTGCGAAGCCATCAAGGAATATTATCAGAAAACAGGAAACAAGGTAGGTTTCAAGCCGGCAGGCGGAATCAATACAGTCAATGACGCAGTTATTTATTACACCATTGTCAAAGAAGTGCTGGGTGAAGCATGGCTGAACAACCAACTGTTCCGCCTGGGAACCAGCCGCCTCGCCAACCTGTTGCTTTCGGACATCGAAGGCGAAGAAATCAAGTTCTTCTAAGAACTAAGGGCTACATTAGCAATCAAATATGCCTCACCGCGCTGGCTCCCGTCCTTACGGAAGCCGACGCGGTATTTTTTTCTATAAAAAAATCTAAAGATAGTTATCCGGCAATCAAGAAAATTCCTTATCTTTGTAAATGACTTAGCGAAGAAAATATAGCTAATTAGTTATATTAGAGAACGTTTCATTTATTACCATCTTCCTGGAATTCGGCAAAATTCAAAGTTATGAACGGTAATAAGCAAACGGGTCTCACGCACCTTCATGTATATACTTTTGTTATATATCGAACGGAGCGTGGGACTGTTGCTTGTATTATCATAACGGCTTGCCGAAGCCTCAGGAAAATACATGGCAACAGTTCTCACGCTTTTCGTGAATTTTAATGGTATAGCACGAAGGATGGAGACACACATAAAAACCTTACGATCCAACCCTAACCCCTTGAATCTCTTCCTTGGAAGTAAGAGAAAAAAGGGGCTGCGTATCGGTTATATGGAAGCTGCACTGAATGGGTTTTATCTCAACTCCATAGATACCGGTGTGCATCCGCAAAAACTATCCAGCTTCTTGTCTGAAGATTATCATTGTGCCGATACCGAATCTGTCACCGGATTATTTCAGTTTCTCATCAACGAAGGCGACAGGATTTCCTACCAAATCATGCTCCCCTATCTGCTCTCCACAAGCAACATCTGCGAATTTGAGGAAATCATCCGGGAACGCTTTTTCGGAGTGGAACGCTTTATCCAACAAGGAAAGAATCTATACAATTTCGTGAAGTATACAGAGGAAAGAAGAGACCCGATCATATGGATAAATGATTTGGAAAGAGGAATTGCCGGATGGGATATGGGACTGCTGGTAGGATTAGTCCGTGCCGCTTTGGGTAGCGGGTACATTGCGAAAGAAGAAGCCTGGAAGTACATTGAACAAGCAAATGAATTATGCGCTAACGACCTCCTCACAGCGGAAGAGATAGACAAGAGTTACTTACTTGGAAGAGCGATGAAATCAGGGAAAATAGAAGATTGGGATAGGGTGCTGTCTTGTTATTCGCTTCTCGACAAATACCGGAAGTAATTATTTTTCGCGGTCTACCACATAATCCAGATAAGCACGAAGTGCCACGCAAACATCCGAGTCCGGCAGAGAAGCCAACAAGTCGAAAGCCTTCTGTTTATACGCATTCATCGTCTGTATAGCATATTCGATACCGCCATTTTCTTTGACATATTCAATCAAACGGGCTATTTCATCGGGAGTAGCCGTGCCTTCCTTCACTTTGAAAGCAATCTCTCGCACAGCGCTGTCCTTCGTTTTATTCAGCACATACAAGGCGGGCAGAGTCAGCTTTCCTTCAAGCATGTCATTACCTGTCGGCTTACCTATCTCCTTGCTATCAAAGTAGTCGAAAATATCGTCTTTTATCTGGAAGCAGATACCGATATATTCACCCAACAAACGGGCTGATTCCGCTTCTTCCTCTCCCACTCCCACCGAGAAAGCGGCAGCTTTCGTACAGGCAGCGAAAAGGGCGGCGGTTTTCTTACGGATTACATCGAAATAAACTGATTCGGAAAAACTATGATTGCTTACATTGGAAAGTTGGAGCAACTCACCGTCGGCAAGATCCTGCCCCAATGAAGACACCAGTTGGATGATAGGATGGCTGTGTGTCTGCTCGGCGTGAACCAGGCTAGTAGCCAGCAGATAGTCGCCCGTCAGCACAGCTACCTTATTATTAAAGATAGCATTCACCGAAAGTTGTCCGCGACGTTCGGTACTCTCGTCCACAACATCGTCGTGTACCAGGCTGGCCGTGTGAAGCAATTCCAAGGAAACTGCCGCATGAAGCGTGGAAGGGCGGACAGCACCGTAAAGGCGCGCTACCAACAAGACAAGAATAGGACGCATCATCTTACCATTCCTCTGCCGTATATGGGATACGACACTGTCGAGCAATGCATTCGAACTGGAAAGAGAACTATCAAAAAGATTCTTGAAGTCCCCCAGTTCCGCTTCAATCGGAGTTCTGATGAGTGAGATACTGTCCATTTATACACAATTTGAGTACAAAAGTAATAATAAAACGCTTAATACGGTATTTTTTTGTACTTTTACCATGAAAAATTAATTAAATCTATGGATTCAGATAATAAATTATTTCTTTTAGACGCTTATGCACTGATATACCGGGCGTATTACGCCTTTATCAAGAACCCAAGAATCAACTCCAAAGGATTCAATACTTCCGCCATCCTGGGATTTGTCAATACCCTCGAGGAAGTGCTGAAAAAAGAGAATCCGACGCATATAGGAGTGGCTTTCGACCCTTCGGGTCCCACCTTCCGCCACGAAGCTTTCGAACAATATAAAGCACAACGCGAAGAGACTCCCGAAGCAATCCGGCTTTCCGTACCTATTATAAAGGACATTATAAAGGCATACCGTATTCCTATCCTCGAAGTGGCAGGCTACGAAGCCGACGACGTGATAGGAACCCTTGCCACCGAAGCCGGCAGACAGGGTATCACCACGTATATGATGACACCGGACAAGGACTACGGACAGTTGGTGAGCGACAAGGTATTCATGTACCGTCCCAAGCATACGGGTGGTTTTGAAGTAATGGGCATCGAAGAGGTAAAAGCCAAGTTTGATATCCAGTCGCCCGCGCAAGTGATTGACATGCTCGGCCTGATGGGTGATGCTTCGGACAATATCCCCGGCTGCCCCGGTGTAGGAGAAAAGACGGCACAGAAATTGATTGCCGAATTTGGCAGCATCGAAAATCTGTTGGAGCATACCGACCAACTGAAAGGGGCGCTGAAAACGAAAGTGGAAACGAACCGTGAAATGATTATCTTCTCGAAGTTTCTGGCAACTATCAAAATCGACGTACCTATCCAACTAGAGATGGATGCACTCGTCCGCGAAGAGGCAGACGAAAACTCACTCCGCAGTATTTTTGAAGAATTGGAGTTCAGGACTCTCATTGACCGCGTACTCAAAAAAGAGTCCGCCGGAAATGGAGTGACGATGACAAGCGGAAGTAAGACGACAACCGGAAAAGGCACTCCCGCCCCTCTCCCACTTTTTCCCGAAGAAGGGGGAGCTGTACAAGGCGATTTATTTGCAAATTTCACGGCCAGTGAGCCGGGCGAAGCCAAAAAATCAAATCTAGAGACGTTAGATTCGCTCAAATGCAACTACCAACTCATTGATACAGAAGAGAAAAGACGAGAAATTATTCAAAAGTTACTTACATCAAAAATTCTCTCGCTAGACACGGAGACCACCGGAACGGAGCCGATGGACGCAGAACTGGTCGGAATGAGTTTTTCCATTGCTGAAAATGAAGCATTTTATGTGCCGGTTCCCGCCGAACGAGAGGAAGCGTTAAAAATCGTCAATGAGTTCCGCCCGGTATTCGAAAATGAAAACTCGCTGAAAGTCGGACAGAATATCAAATACGACATGATCGTTCTTAAAAATTATGGAGCTGAAGTGAAAGGCCCGCTTTTCGATACAATGATTGCCCACTATGTTCTTCAACCGGAACTTCGTCACGGGATGGATTATCTTGCAGAAATTTATCTGCACTACCAAACAATCCATATCGACGAACTGATTGGACCGAAAGGAAAGAATCAGAAGAATATGCGCGACCTCGACCCGAAAGATGTATATCGTTATGCTTGCGAAGATGCAGACGTAACGCTGAAGTTGAAGAACGTGTTAGAAAAAGAACTGAAAGAGAATGACGCCGAACGGCTGTTCTATGATATAGAGATGCCGCTTGTTCCGGTACTGGTCAATATAGAACGGAACGGAGTGCTGCTGGATACGGAAGCGCTGAAACAATCGTCCGCCCATTTCACCGCACAGATGGAACGCATTGAAAAGGAGATTTATGAGCTGGCAGGCGAAACCTTCAATATCGCCTCGCCCAAGCAAGTCGGTGAAGTCCTGTTTGACAAACTGAAGATTGTAGAGAAAGCGAAAAAGACCAAGACGGGGCAGTATGTCACTTCGGAAGAAGTGCTCGAAAGTCTTCGCCACAAGCATCCGGTGGTAGAGAAGATTCTGGAACACCGCGGATTGAAGAAGTTACTGGGAACGTATATCGACGCCCTTCCCCTGCTTATCAACCCACGCACAGGACGGGTACATACCTCTTTCAATCAGACAGTCACTGCCACGGGACGCCTCAGTTCGAGCAATCCGAACTTGCAGAATATTCCTATCCGCGACGAGAACGGGAAAGAAATCCGCAAAGCATTCATTCCCGACGAAGGCTGCCTTTTCTTCTCTGCGGACTACTCGCAGATTGAATTACGTATCATGGCACATCTCAGCGAGGACAAGAACATGATTGACGCTTTCCTCAGCAATCACGATATTCATGCCGCCACGGCTGCGAAAATCTACAAGATAGACTTGAATGATGTTGATTCCGACATGCGCCGCAAGGCAAAAACCGCTAATTTCGGCATTATATATGGTATATCCGTATTCGGTCTTGCCGAACGGATGAACGTAGACCGGAAAGAAGCCAAAGAACTTATCGACGGATACTTCGAGACTTATCCGGGAGTGAAGGCCTATATGGATAAAAGTATCCGGATAGCCCAGGAAAAAGGCTATGTAGAAACGATTTTCCACCGGAAACGCTTCCTGCCGGACATTAATTCACGAAATGCCGTTGTACGCGGATATGCGGAACGGAATGCGATTAACGCGCCTATCCAGGGAAGCGCTGCGGATATTATCAAAGTAGCCATGGCACGCATTTACCAACGGTTCCAGGCGGAAGGCATACAGGCGAAGATGATTCTGCAAGTACATGATGAATTGAACTTCAGCGTTCCCATCAATGAGAAAGAACGCGTGGAAGAAATCGTTATCGAGGAAATGGAGAAAGCATACCGTATGCACGTCCCCTTGAGAGCAGATTGCGGATGGGGCAAAAACTGGCTCGAAGCACATTAAAGGCAAGTAATGCACACACTACCCACATAGTGCATACCCACAAGACAGGAGCCGGAATAACTAATAACATTATTTAACCCGGTATCCATAAAGCTAGAAAAAGGAACACTTCCCCTACGAAGTGATTCGTTCTATATCCGGCAGATTGACTGCCGGATATTTTTTTGTCACCAATCTTGGCAAAAAGCAAACGACACCGCCTACCCCTTATTGACATTTTGATAATATTTCGTCTTTAAAATTGCATAAATACCAAATTAATATGTAAGTTTGCAGCGTAAAACTGATACAGTTATAGAAATATGAAAGTATAACTCAAAAAACTTAAATAGCCATGAAAGCAAAAGTATCTTTAAAAATGTTCGTTTTATCAGCAGTTCTTCTTGTTGTGTCGCTTGCTACTTCTGCACGTAGCTACGATGGTCAGTTGGTTTACAACCCGGTAGAAGAAAATGGTGTAACAGTAGGACAAACCGTTTACAAAATGGACGGAAACACTCTTGCCAACTACATGAAATACAATTATAAGTACGATGACAACAAACGTATGATCGAAAGTGAAGCCCTGAAATGGAACAGCAGTAAGGAAGAATGGCAAAAGGACTTGCGCATCAACTACATTTATGAGGGCAAGACCGTCACTACCAACTATTATAAATGGAACGCCAAGAAACAAGCCTACGTATTGGTTCCCGAAATGACCGTTACGATGGATAATACAAATATGTAACATAACTCTCTCTCATTCTAATATTCTAACAACAAGAGACGCCGCTCCTGATGAAGAAGTGGCGTCTTTCATTTACAATATCCAGCCGGGGCCGGTATCACAACACATAAAAGCGTTCTTGAAGCTCTTTTAGAAAATTCCTGGAAATTATCAGATCATTCTTATCCTGAAAAGGCGGATAAAGCAGGCAACACTTACCATCAATCATAGCCAGAAAATTCACATTTACAATAGCAGACTGACTAATCTGCACGAAAGCTTGTGAATAACTTATAATATCTTCTGCCCTTGTATTCCGTTTCAGGTTCAGGCGCGTTTGGTTAAACAACACCACCTGCCATTGGCGTTTATCTTTCAGATATTCAAAGAAACCGATTTCTTCGAGCCGAAGCAATTTGAATCCTGTCACCGTGCTAATCATAAACATACCATGCTGTGGCATCAAGGCGCTGATGGAAGACGCAAAAGAAGGCGGGGGAAGCAAAGTGGAAGTTGAGATAACCTTCCGGTAACGGTCTATAATCACTTTCAAATCGTCCCTTTCGAAAGGTTTCAACAAGAAATCGAAAGCCGACTCACGCAAGGCCTGCAACAGATACTTATCATAAGAAGTATAGAACACGACTTTCATATCCCACAGCACATCATCCCTTATATCACTCAGCAAGTTAAGCCCTAGTATATCAGGAAGTTCCACATCCAGAAACAATAAATCCGGATGCAACTCCATAATCATCTTTTTACCTTTCACACCGTTGCCTGCTACCCCCTTTACCTCAAATTCACGATAGGGCTCCAATTCCCGACGCAAAGCATCAACCGCCGTACGTTCATCGTCAACGATGACCACTTTATACTTTTCTTCCGTCTCCATCATAAATCATAAGAAAAACGGAACGGGATATACACCGATACTTGCGTACCGGCCTTTCCATCATTCCTGTTGGTTATATCAAAACGTATCTTATCATTCTTGTTTTTTGCATTCAGCAGTTGGATAGTCTGATAAAGGACTTTCAGCCCCGTACCGGTTCCATGTGTCGCAGAAGGCACTTGCGAGAGATACCCCCGCCCGTTATCCGTAACCGTAATACAGATTCCATTCCCCTGACAGGAAACATATACAGCAAGCTCCTTCGCTCCATCCTTTCCCGCCAACCCGTGCTTAATGGCATTCTCCACAGGAATCTGTACAATCATAGAAGGAACCATGATACGGGTTGCGTCCAATCCGTCCCCAATTGTGACTGTTGAGGTGAAACCTTCCCCGAGACGCCCTTTCTCCAAGTCGATGTAAGAACGTACAAAGTCCAGTTCGTCCTGTAGGGGCACGCTCAGTTTTTCCGTCAGCTCAAGGCTTCGGCGGAGATATCCCACCAGTCCCATCAGATTATTTCTCACTTCTTCCGAACCATTGAACTGGTTAATCTCACGCCCCAACACATTGAAAATAAAATGAGGAGAAATCCGGCTACGCAGGTTCTCCATCCGGATGCGGTTTATCTGCCGGAAAAAACGTTCACGAAGAAATTCCCGTTTCTTACGCATATACCAGATAATGACCAGCGTACCTGCCACAAGCAGCACGCAGACAAGCACCCAAATATAAACATTCAACTTCAAGACCCTTACCTCAGCGGCCTGTTGCTGAATCTGTATCTCCTTACGCAATACAATCGTATCCTGCTGATAACGCATATCCAGTTCGGCGACACGCATTTGTACCCGTTCGCTACGGATGGAATCATCCAAACGGCGATCACGTTTCAGATATTCATAGGCGTGGCGGTAATCACCGGTACGTTCAAAATAATGCTGGAGATACCGGTTGCGTATGGTCAGCATATTGGCATCAAGATGCCCCACGGGATTCGTACGGGCAATCATCTTCTGCGCCTGTGCCATATTCCCTTTCTTCAGGGCAAGCTCGATCATTTGGGTTTCGATGTAGTAGACAGCAGAATTATGCTGTATTTTTTGAAAGAAACGATAACTCTCGTCCAGGCATATTTGTGCGGAATCGAGGTTATCAGTCAATACATACAATTCTCCCAGGTTCACTTTGATAAAGTTCTGTTCGAATACCATTTGCGAATGGGCAGATACCAGTTCATTCGCCCTGCGCATGTATTTCAAAGCTTCCTGATAGTCTTTCCTGTAATAATAATAGTTACCGCGGTTATTAAGAAACGTCCATTTCTCCCCTACATTCATGTCATCGAAGAACTGTTCTGCCAGTTCATAATAGTGATTCGACAAGTCGAAGTCACGTAAGTCCATATAGGTTTGTCCCAGTCCATAGTAGACAGGGAACTTCGTATGTTCGGACAAATTCAACGAATCACAGAGAAACAAAGCACGGCGATAATATGAAGCGGTATGCGCCAAGTCGCCACGATGCAGATAAGCATCGGCTATGTTGATGCAAATATCCGGAAGACGCTGCAATTTCTCCCCTTCCAGACAGTACTTATACGCCTGTTTATAGTTCATCATGGCAGAATCAGGGCGGTTCAACTGCATCCACACATTCCCTTCCATATTATAAATCTCGGCCAACACACTATTCCACCGCGGACATCTGACAGCTTTAGGCGAAAATGCCTTCACCCAGCGATGATAATAAAAGACGGAGTCAAAATCGGAAGAAACGAAGAATGTTTTTCCGTACAAGGCGAGAAGGCGGTAATAGTATTGGGAATCCTGTACCTGCGCCAGTGCGTCACGTACCTGTGAGCGAGAATAAAGTACATTGGAGAACAGAGAATCCTGCACGCGGGTTTCCAGAGAATCGACAAAAGTCAGTTCACACAAAGACTTGCTATGATGTTTGTCAGCATATCCGCAACCCAATAACACCAACAGCCCTAACAACCCGAATAGTCTCATAGTAGCCCTTTGATTCATCTGCCCTTATTCATGTCATGTTTTGAATGTGACAAAAATACATTATTTATCCTGAATCCCAACGAATTTTATTATTTTTTTAATACCTTTGTGCCCATATAAATATGAGCAACTGACCTAATGAGTCCACTGAACTTCACCCACATTTTGACACAGGCAGTCGATGAGCTATCGGAAAGCGAATCTTACAAAGGACTGTTTCATCAGCACAAAGATGGCGAGCCACTGCCCTCTGCTAAAGTCTTATATGAAATTATTGAGCTTTCACGCTCCATTCTCTTCCCCGGATATTACGGAAATTCTACGATCAACAGCCGGACAATCAATTATCACATTGGTGTAAATATTGAAAAGTTATTCGGTTTGCTCTCCGAGCAAATCCTCGCCGGATTGTGTTTCAGCGTCAGCATAGAAGGGAAATGTAACGTCTGCCCGGATTCCAAACGGGAAGAAGCCGCACGCCTTGCCGCCAAGTTTATCAGCAAGCTGCCTGCCATGAGAAGAATACTGGCAACTGACGTGGAAGCCGCCTACAACGGTGACCCCGCTGCCGAAAGTTATGGCGAGGTAATCTTCTGTTATCCGGCCATCAAGGCCATCAGCAATTACCGTATTGCGCATGAACTGCTGGAGCTGGGTGTTCCTCTGATTCCCCGTATTATCACGGAAATGGCGCACAGTGAAACAGGGATTGACATTCATCCGGCAGCGAAAATCGGCAGCCACTTCACCATCGACCACGGTACCGGCGTTGTTATCGGTGCCACAAGTATCATCGGCAATAACGTCAAACTATATCAGGGAGTCACCTTGGGAGCCAAGAGCTTCCCGTTGGATGCTGACGGAAAACCGATCAAAGGTATCCCCCGCCACCCGATTCTGGAGGACAATGTGATTGTCTATTCCAACGCCACTATTTTGGGAAGAATCACCATCGGGCGTGACGCAACCGTAGGCGGTAATATCTGGGTAACGGAGAATGTTCCTGCAGGAGCAAGAATCGTACAAACTAAAGCAAAAAAATAAAATCAAATAACTATATATGAGCGAACAATTCGAGATGATTGCCAAGACCTTCCAAGGACTGGAAGAGATACTTGCAGAAGAACTTACAGCATTAGGAGCCAACGACATTCAAATAGGACGCCGTATGGTTTCATTTACCGGAGATAAACGTATGATGTATAAGGCTAATTTCTGCCTTCGTACCGCTATCCGTATCCTGAAACCCATCAAGAACTTCACAGCGAAGGATGCTGACGAGGTTTATAATCAGATACAGGCTATTCCATGGGAAGAATATCTCGATGTAAACAAGACTTTTGCTATCGACGCAGTGGTGTTCAGCGATGAATTCCGCCATTCGAAGTTCGTTTCGTATAAAGTAAAAGACGCGATTGTGGACTATTTCCGCGAGAAGACCGGAAAACGTCCGTCTGTCCGCATCAACAACCCGGACGTATTGCTGAATATTCATATTGCGCAGACTACCTGTACGCTGTCCTTGGATTCTTCGGGTGAGTCGTTGCACCGCCGCGGTTATCGCCAGGAAGCAGTAGAGGCTCCGCTGAACGAGGTGTTGGCTGCCGGCATGATTCTGATGACAGGATGGCGCGGGGATTGCGACTTGATTGACCCTATGTGTGGTTCGGGTACTATCCCTGTCGAAGCTGCTCTGATTGCAAAGAATATTGCTCCGGGAGTATTCCGCAAAGGGTTTGCTTTCGAGAAATGGGTGGATTTCGATGCGGATATGTTTGATGAAATCTACAACGATGACAGTCAGGAGCGTGAGTTTGCTCATAAGATTTACGGATATGATAATAATCCGAAGGCTAATGAGATTGCTACACACAATATAAAAGCCGCGGGTGTATCGAAGGATATCGTGTTGAAGCTGCAACCGTTCCAGCAGTTTGAACAGCCACAGGAGAAGTCGATCATCATCACTAACCCGCCTTATGGAGAGCGTATTTCTACCAATGATTTGCTCGGGCTTTATCAAATGATTGGTGAGCGCCTGAAACATGCGTTTGTCGGTAATGAAGCATGGGTATTGTCTTATCGGGAAGAGTGTTTCGACCAAATCGGTTTGAAAGCCAGTCAGAAAGTGCCTTTGTTCAATGGCCCGTTGGAGTGTGAGTTCCGCAAATATGAGATTTTTGACGGAAAGTACAAAGAGTTCAAGAGCCAGGAAGGAGAAGAGGAAGACAAGAAAGACTCCGAAGGGGAACAAGCACCAAGATTCAGAGAAAGAAAAGAGTTCAAACCACGTCGTGAAGGGGAGTTTAAACCACGACGCGAAGGAGACTTCAAGCCACGCAGAGAAGGTGAATCCAGACCTCGCAGAGAAGGTGGTGAGTTCAAAGGTGGTGACAGAGATAGAAAGCCACGGGGAGAATTCCGCGGAGGAAGAGATTCAAGAGGGCCAAGAGAATTTAGGGGGAACCGGGAGCCGAGGATTCCGAAGAAGGAAGAGGAATAAACAAGCATCAATATTCAATTATACATTGACGCCAAATTGCCTATTAACTAACGGATAGACAATATGAGGTCACAAAATGTGACCTTAAGTTCAAACAACAATAATGTTAAGTAATAGGCGTAGATAGTAAGCCACCAATTAGACTAAGAAATGAATGAATTAGTTGTTATAGAAAATAAGATATATGAAATCAGAGGACAAAAGGTTATGCTTGACTTTGATTTGGCAGAAATGTACGAGATTGAAACAAAGAACCTGAAACGAACAGTAAAAAGAAATATGAACCGCTTTCCCGAAGATTTCATGTTTCAGCTTACGAAAGAAGAGGCTAACTTATTGATAAACAATATAAGGTGCCAAAATGGCACCTTAGAAATAAGTTGGTTTAGATATCAGCCCTATGCCTTTACTGAACAAGGAGTCGCAATGTTATCAGGTCTTTTAAATAGTGAAAAGCCATCGAAGTCAACATCATGCGAGCCTTTGTCCACATGCGCCAGTACCTGCTCTCCCACGCTCCGAAACAGGAATTGGAAGAATTGAGGAAAAGGATTGAATACTTGGAAGAGGACATATCCTCCGACAGAGACAGCTACGAAAAGCAATTTGACGAATTATTCTCTGCTTTTGCCAAGTTGAGTGCTGCCATTCAAATCAAGCAGACTCCCTTGGACAGAGTAAAAATAGAAGGATTTAAAAACAAATAATAAAGAAAAGAGCAATGAGTAAAATTGGAAAAAGAGCCATGCTTTTATTGTTGGCACTACCAATCGGATTCAATGTTATGGCACAAGAAACCAAAAAGCCGACACTGGAAGAATTGATTCCGGGTGGCGAGAGTTACCGCTACGCAGACAACCTGTACGGACTGCAATGGTGGGGTGACGAATGTATCAAGCCGGGCGTAGATACCCTTTATTCTATCCAACCCAAAACGGGGAAAGAAACAATGGTTATCACTCGTGAACAGATCAACAAAGTGCTTGAAGAGAACAAGGCAGGAAAGTTATCACACTTGTATTCCGTCCGTTTTCCATGGGCAGACAAAACACAGATGCTATTCACGATAGGAGGAAAGTTCATTGTATATGACTTCAAGAACAATCAAGTTGTCAGCACTCTCAAGCCAAAAGACGGAGCGGCTAATGAAGACTATTGCGCAGCCAGTGGAAACGTGGCTTACACGATAGGCAACAATCTGTATGTGAACGAAAAAGCGGTAACTAATGAACCCGAAGGTATCGTTTGTGGGCAAACGGTGCACCGCAATGAATTCGGTATCAACAAAGGCACTTTCTGGAGCCCGAAAGGCAACCTGCTCGCTTTCTACCGTATGGACGAGAGCATGGTGACACAATATCCGCTTGTAGACATCACTGCACGCGTAGGTGAAGTGAACAATGTACGTTATCCGATGGCAGGAATGACGAGCCATCAGGTAAAAGTAGGCATTTACAACCCTGCTACGGGCAAAAGCATTTATCTGAACGCAGGTGATCCCACAGACCGTTATTTTACCAATATCAGCTGGGCACCGGATGAAAAAAGCCTCTACCTGATTGAAATAAACCGTGACCAGAATCACGCCAAACTTTGCCAGTATAACGCAGAGACAGGAGAGCCGATGGGCGTTCTCTACGAAGAAATGCATCCTAAATACGTGGAACCACAGAACGCAATCGTGTTTTTACCGTGGGATTCTACCAAGTTCATCTATCAAAGCCAGCGTGACGGCTACAACCATCTTTATCTCTTCGATGCCGATGCAGCCAACATGAAAGGTGAAACTTATAGCAGCGCCAACGGTGGTACTTATTTCCAGGCCGGCAAAGCCAAACAATTAACCAAAGGCAACTGGCTGGTCAGCGACGTCCTGGGATTCAACACAAAGCGTAAAGAAATCATCTTCACAGCCGTAGAAGGCTTGAAAAGCGGACATTTCGCTGTAAACGTGAGCAATGGAAAGATAAGCCAACCATTCGAGAACTGCAAAGAGAGCGAACATAGCGGTATGCTTAGCGCTTCCGGCACTTATCTTATCGACCGTTATTCAACAAAAGACCAGCCTCGCGTCATCAACTTGGTAGACACCAGGAACTTCAAAGAAACAGTCAACCTCCTGACAGCTGAAAGCCCTTACAAAGGCTATCAGATGCCAAGCATCGAAACCGGAACAATCAAAGCGGCAGACGGCACCACCGACCTGCATTACCGCCTGATGAAGCCGACCAACTTTGACCCGAGCAAGAAATATCCCGTCATCATATACGTCTACGGAGGTCCTCACGCACAATGCGTCACCGGAGGATGGCAGAACGGCGCACGTGGATGGGACACATACATGGCAGGCAAAGGCTATATCATGTTCACCATCGACAATCGTGGCAGCAGCAACCGTGGACTGGCATTTGAAAATGCCACTTTCCGCCGCCTCGGCATCGAAGAAGGTAAGGACCAGGTAAAAGGCGTTGAATTCCTGAAATCCCTCCCCTACGTAGACAGTGAGCGCATCGGTGTACACGGATGGAGCTTCGGAGGTCACATGACTACCGCCCTGATGCTTCGTTACCCGGAAATATTCAAAGTAGGCGTTGCCGGAGGTCCGGTAATCGACTGGGGGTATTATGAAGTGATGTACGGCGAACGCTATATGGATACACCGGAAAGCAATCCGGAAGGCTACAAAGAATGTAATCTGAAAAACCTTGCCGGCCAACTGAAAGGCCACCTGCTGATTATTCACGACGACCATGACGACACCTGCGTGCCACAACACACTCTGTCGTTCATGAAAGCCTGTGTAGATGCCCGCACTTATCCTGATCTGTTTATCTACCCGTGCCACAAGCACAACGTAGCAGGACGTGACCGTGTACATCTGCATGAGAAAATCACCCGGTACTTTGAGCAGAACTTATAAAACTAACAAAACCCATCGTATCCATACAAATCATAGATAACAGTATAAATTTATAACAATACAAAGATGAAGATATTATTACTAGGCTCGGGCGGCCGCGAACATGCACTGGCATGGAAAATTGCCCAAAGTCCGAAAGTTGAAAAACTATACATTGCTCCGGGGAATGCCGGAACAACTGCCGTAGGCGAGAATGTCAACATCAAAGCAACCGATTTTGAAGCAATCAGTGCTTTTGCACTGAAAGAGAACATCCAAATGGTAGTGGTAGGCCCCGAAGATCCGTTGGTGAAAGGAATCTACGACTACTTCCAAAACCGTCCGGAGCTAAAGCATATTGCCGTGATCGGTCCTTCGGCTCAAGGAGCACAACTGGAAGGCAGCAAGGAGTTTGCCAAAGGCTTCATGATGCGTCACAACATCCCGACAGCCCGCTACAAAAGCATCACTTCCGAAAACATCGAAGAAGGTCTTGCCTTCCTCGAAACGTTGGAAGCTCCCTACGTATTGAAAGCTGATGGCCTTTGTGCCGGAAAAGGAGTTCTCATCCTTCCTACGCTCGATGAAGCCAAGAAAGAACTGAAAGAAATGCTCGGCGGCATGTTCGGTTCCGCATCGGCAACCGTTGTGATTGAAGAGTTCTTGAGCGGCATCGAATGCTCTGTATTCGTACTGACAGACGGAGAAAACTATAAAGTCCTCCCCGTAGCTAAAGACTATAAACGTATCGGTGAAGGCGACAAAGGGCTGAACACAGGCGGTATGGGTAGCGTGACTCCGGTTCCGTTTGCTGACGAAGTGTTTATGGAGAAAGTACGCACACGCATCATCGAACCGACCATCCATGGTCTGAAAGAAGAAAAGATCACCTACAAAGGTTTCATTTTCCTTGGTCTTATCAAGGTGAAAGGTGAACCGATGGTTATCGAATACAACGTCCGCATGGGCGACCCGGAAACAGAAAGCGTGATGCTCCGCATCCAGAGCGACCTTGTCGAACTGCTTGAAGGCACAGCCGCAGGCAACCTGAACGAGAAAACACTGGTGATGGACCCGCGTTCGGTCGGTTGCGTCATTCTTGTCAGCGGCGGTTATCCCGAAGCATACGAAAAAGGATTCCCCATCAAGGGACTGGAACAGGCTGCCGCTACGGACAGCATCATCTTCCATGCCGGAACAGCCCTAAAAGACGGTGAGGTAGTCACAAACGGCGGACGTGTCATTGCCGTCTGCTCTTACGGCGCAACGAAAGAAGAAGCGCTGGCACAGAGTTATAAAGTGGCGGACATGATTGATTTCGACAAGAAATACTTCCGTCGTGACATCGGATTCGATTTGTAAGAAGCAAAATAATTAAGCACGGATTGGATTTCACAGTTGTTTTATGGCAACCATTGTTCCAACCAGTGTAATCCGCGTAATCCGTGCCTAAATTTAGTATAATTTCATGAGAAATAAAAAGCTGCAAAACCAAGTAACGGCAGGACGGCTCACCCTACCTGTTGTTGTCCTTATCTGCACCCTCTGCTGGGTGTCGACCTACTTTTTATTTCCCGACCTCATAACCGCTGCCACACAAGAAAGTTTCTCCTCGTTCTGGCAATCTGCCCGTGACTTCCTGTTCGCAGACTGGACAGAGCGAATCGTCAGCTTTTTTGTGTACGCCATCATCGGTTATTTCCTGATAGAGCTCAACAACCAGTTCGGCATTATCCGCATGAGGGCCTCCATGCAGACAGCCATTTACTTTCTGCTGGTCACCGCCTGTCCGGAGATGCACCTGTTATATGCAGGTGACATTGCTGCCTTGGCTTTCCTCATTTCCATTTATTTCTTATTCAAAAGCTATCAGCAATCACACTCGGCAGGTTATCTGTTCTATTCCTTCCTCTTCATCGGGGCGGGAAGCATCCTTTTCCCCCAGCTCACCGTTTTATCGGTGCTTTGGCTGCTCGAAGCCTACCGGTTTCAGGCACTTACGCCACGCAGCTTCTGCGGCGCGCTGGTAGGATGGACACTCCCCTACTGGATGCTGTTCGGACACGCCTTCTTCTACAATGAAATGGAACTGTTCTACCGTCCTTTCATCGAACTGACAACCTTTGGCGAAGTCTTTAACTTACAGACTCTTCAGCCCTGGGAACTGGCGGTACTCGGTTATCTGTTCGTACTGTTCATTGTCAGCGCCGTTCATTGTATCGCTGCCGGTTTTGAGGACAAGATACGTACACGCGCCTATCTGCAATTCCTGATAGACCTCACCATCTTCCTCTTCCTGCTGATAGCCATCCAGCCGAACTATTGCAGCGATTTGCTGCCGCTGCTTATGATAAGTTGCAGCATCCTGATCGGGCACTTTTTCGTACTGACCAACAGTAAAAGCTCCAATGTGTTTTTCATTGTCTCACTGGTCAGTCTCATCCTCTTATTTGCATTTAATATATGGACGCTTTTATAGATTCGATAGTACAACTCCTCATAGAGTGGGGACTTCCGGGATTATTCATCTCGGCATTGCTGGCAGGAAGCATCGTGCCTTTCAGTTCCGAACTGGTGCTGGTGGCATTGGTGAAACTCGGCCTTCCCCCCGTCGCCTGCCTGCTGTCCGCCACTTTAGGCAACACGGCAGGTGGAATGACCTGTTATTATATGGGGCGTCTGGGCAAAATAAGCTGGATTGAAAAATATTTCAAAGTAAAGAAAGAAAAAGTCGACAAAATGGTGAACTTCCTGCAAGGAAAGGGAGCATTGATGGCATTCTTCGCCTTTCTTCCCGCCATTGGAGAAGTAATCGCCATCGCACTGGGCTTTATGCGAAGCAATACATGGCTTACCGTAGGCTCCATGTTTGTCGGCAAGTTAGTACGCTATATCCTTCTTCTGTATGTGCTCGAAAGCGCCTGGGATGCAGTAGCAGGATAAAGTTTTTTTCAAGTAATAGGTATAAAGTATTAGATATCAAATATTATCAGGTATCAGAGATTGCGTAATGGAAAGAATTATTGAGAAAACCGAAGACGGGAGTGCCACCCTGTTTGTACCGGAATTGAATGAACATTATCATTCAACGAAGGGAGCACGCACGGAATCCCAACATATCTTCATTGATATGGGGCTGAAAGCATCTGCCGCCACTTCTCCACGTGTCCTTGAGATAGGCTTCGGAACAGGACTAAACGCCTGGCTCACACTCGAAGAAGCAGAAAGAAGCGGACGGAACGTACACTATACAGGACTGGAACTGTATCCTTTGGAATGGCAGATGATAGAGCAACTGAACTACGTCACAAACGATGAACAAGTAACGGTAAACGGCGGACAGCAAACAGCTATCGAACTGTTTAAACAGTTCCACACATCTCCCTGGGAAAAAGAAATACACTTAACCCCGCACTTCACTCTACGGAAAGTACAGGCGGACTTTAATAAACTGAGGATAGAGAATGGAGAGTTGAAAGAGAACATTACCAATGACAGCGCAGCCATTTCTCAATTCTCAATTCTCAACTCTCAATTTAACCTCGTCTACTTCGACGCTTTCGCCCCGGAAAAGCAGCCGGAAATGTGGTCGCAAGAACTATTCAACCGCCTTTATGTTTTATTAGCTAAAGACGGTATCCTCACCACCTACTGTGCCAAAGGCATTGTACGACGAATGTTGCAGACAGCCGGATTCATCGTAGAACGTCTTCCGGGGCCTCCGGGTGGTAAACGGGAGATTTTACGCGCCCGTAAACAAGAGTAAAAACAAGAATAAGATAAAAAGAAACCCTCGAAATAAAAGAAAAACCATGAGAAAGCAACTAAAAGATATAAGAACGCTCCTTTTCCTCGGTTCCTGCCTGCTATTGGCAGCCTGCACAGGACGTGCGTCCAAAAATAATAACGGGGATGAAGAAAAGCCGGTGATTACCGTCACACTCGAACCCCAACGTTATTTCACCGAAGCCATCGCAGGAGACAAGTTCAAGGTAGTCAGCATGGTGCCCAAAGGTTCCAGCCCGGAGACATACGACCCTGTCCCCCAGCAGCTTGTTTCCCTGGGAGATAGTAAAGCATATTTCCGTATCGGATACATCGGCTTCGAACAGACCTGGATGGAACGTTTGATGAACAACACACCCCACATTCAAGTATTTGACACTTCTAAAGGCATCGACCTTATTCTGAATAATGGCAACCATGACCACAACCACGGACATGGCACTCACGACGGTCATATCCACGCCGTAGAGCCGCATGTATGGAATTCTACCGCCAATGCATTAATCATCGCCGGAAACACCTACAAAGCCCTCAGCCAACTGGATAAAGCCAATGACGCTTACTATATGGCGCGTTACGACTCTCTCTGCCAACGTATCCAGCATACCGACAGTCTGATTCGCCAACAGCTCTCCGCACCGGAAGCTGCCAAGTCCTTTATGATTTATCACCCCGCCCTCTCCTACTTCGCCCGCGACTACGGATTGCATCAGATTTCTATCGAAGAAGGCGGAAAAGAGCCTTCTCCCGCCCATCTGAAAAAGCTGATAGACCTCTGTAAAGCGGAAGATGTGCGTGTAATCTTCGTCCAACCCGAATTTGACAAACGCAATGCGGAAACCATCGCGCAGCAGACCGGCACGAAGGTTGTTCCCATCAATCCGCTCAGCTACGACTGGGAAGAAGAGATGCTGGATGTAGCCAAAGCCCTCGCTCCTGCCGGAACCCCAAAATAAACGATTAGAAAATACTATCAGAGAAAGCCCAATGACAAAGCCAATTATCGAAATAAAGAATCTTTCTGCCGGATACGACGGCCGTAACGTTCTCCATGACATTAACCTTACTGTCTACGAACGGGATTTTCTGGGTATTATCGGTCCGAACGGCGGTGGAAAGACAACGCTTATAAAATGTATCCTGGGACTGCTAAAGCCCACCGGCGGGGAGATTGTATTCAATTGCAAGCCTTCACTGGGCTATCTGCCCCAATACAGCACCATCGACCGGAAGTTTCCCATCTCGGTAGAAGAAGTTATCCTCTCCGGACTGAGCATACAGAAGTCACTGGCATCCCGATTCACACCCGAACAGAGGGAGAAAGGCGGACAAGTCATCGCCCGCATGGGACTCGAAGGGCTCGAACACCGTGCCATCGGACAATTAAGCGGCGGACAGTTGCAACGTGCCCTCTTAGGACGCGCCATTATCTCCGACCCCTCAGTGCTTATTCTGGATGAGCCCAGCACATATATCGACAAGCGTTTTGAAGCACGTCTCTATGAGTTACTGGCTGAAATCAATAAAGAGTGTGCCATTATCCTCGTCAGCCACGATATCGGCACCGTGCTGCAACAAGTGAAATCTATCGCCTGTGTCAACGAAACACTGGATTACCATCCGGACACCGGTGTCACTACGGAATGGTTGGAAAGGAACTTCAACTGCCCAATCGAACTGCTCGGACACGGGACATTGCCACACCGTATCTTGGGAGAGCATCACCATCATAAAGGATGCAATACCTGACAACCTTATCGGTTAATACCTGTCGGAAGATTTAGATTTATTATCACCCAAAGCGTCTCCTTATACTTAATAAATCTTACTTTCTTCTCCTATATACAGGTAAATCACTATCTTTGCGCCCGTATAACGCGTTTTTAACGAATAAACTACCATAGTGCTAATGAAACAGTACAGAACCGTAAACAACCTCATGGGTTGGCTTACATTCATCATTGCGGCAACAGTCTATTGCCTCACGATAGAACCAACCGCAAGTTTCTGGGATTGCCCTGAGTTTATAACCACCGGCTACAAACTGGAAGTCGGTCACCCGCCCGGCGCACCTTTTTTCATGCTGATGGCGAACTTGTTTACCCAATTTGCTTCCGATGTGACCACCGTAGCGAAAATGGTAAACTATATGAGTGCCCTGATGAGCGGCGCCTGTATCCTGTTCCTCTTCTGGAGCATCACCCACCTGGTTCGCAAACTGATTATCACCGATGAAAATAACATCACCAAAGGACAGCTTGTCACCATCATGGGCAGCGGACTGGTCGGTGCACTGGTCTACACGTTCAGTGACACATTCTGGTTCTCGGCTGTAGAGGGTGAAGTATATGCCTTCTCCTCCCTGTTCACCGCAGTCGTTTTCTGGCTGATTCTGAAGTGGGAAGACGTAGCCGACCAACCTCATAGCGACCGCTGGATCATCCTCATTGCCTACCTTACCGGATTGAGTATCGGTGTGCACTTGCTGAACTTGCTTTGTCTGCCCGCCATCGTGCTGGTTTACTATTATAAGAAAACTCCGAACGCCACTGCGAAAGGCTCGCTACTGGCACTCGTCGGTTCCGGCGTATTGGTAGCCGCCGTTCTCTACGGCATCGTGCCGGGCATTGTGAAGGTAGGCGGCTGGTTCGAGCTGCTGTTTGTCAACGGACTCGGCATGTCATTCAACTCCGGCGTAGTAGTTTATATCTTCCTCCTTGCAGCCGCCCTTATCTGGGGTGTGTACGAAAGCTACACCGAGAAGAACAAGATGCGCATGGCCATCTCCTTTATCGTGACAATCGCCCTGCTCGGTATCCCGTTCTACGGTCACGGAGCAAGCAGCATCGTTATCGGTATTCTGGTTATTGCCGCATTGGGACTTTATCTTGCTCCGGGCGTACAGGCCAAGATTAAAGAGAAATGGCGCATTTCCGCCCGCACCATGAATACGGCCCTGCTGTGCACCATGATGATTGTCATCGGATATTCTTCTTACGCACTAATCGTCATCCGTTCCACCGCCAACACTCCGATGGATCAGAACTCACCGGAAGATATATTCACGCTGGGTGAATACCTCGGTCGTGAACAATATGGAACCCGTCCGCTTTTCTACGGCCCCGCCTTCTCCTCGAAAGTGGCGCTCGACGTAAAAGACGGTTATTGCATCCCGCGCCAATCGGAAACGGGAAGCAAGTACGTCCGCAAGGAAAAGACTTCGCCGGACGAAAAGGACTCTTATATCGAACTCCCCGGACGTATCGAATACGAATACGCACAGAATATGCTTTTCCCGCGTATGTACAGCTCGTCACACGCCCCGCTCTACAAGCAATGGGTGGACATCAAAGGCTATAACGTACCTTACGACCAGTGTGGGGAAATGGTGATGGTAAATATGCCTACCCAATGGGAGAATATCAAGTTCTTCTTCTCCTACCAGTTGAATTTCATGTACTGGCGTTACTTCATGTGGAACTTTGCCGGACGGCAGAACGACATACAAAGCACCGGGGAGATAGAACATGGCAACTGGATTACCGGTATTCCGTTCATCGACAACCTGCTGGTAGGTAATCAGGAACTGCTTCCACAGGATCTCAAGAATAACAAGGGACACAACGTGTTCTACTGTCTGCCGTTGATTCTCGGTCTGATAGGGCTCTTCTGGCAGGCTTATCACAGCCAGCGGGGTATCCAGCAATTCTGGGTGGTATTCTTCCTGTTCTTCATGACGGGTATCGCCATCGTGCTCTACCTCAACCAGACGCCTGCACAGCCGCGTGAGCGAGACTACGCGTATGCCGGCTCGTTCTATGCCTTTGCCATCTGGGTAGGTATGGGAGTGGCAGGCATCATCCGCATGCTGCGTGAATACTGCAAAATGCAGGAACTTCCGGCAGCCGCCCTGGCATCTGTCCTCTGTCTGCTTGTCCCCATCCAAATGGCGGGACAAACCTGGGACGACCACGACCGCAGCGGACGTTTCGTAGCCCGTGACTTCGGTCAGAACTACCTGATGACTTTGCAGGAAGAGGGCAACCCGATTATCTACACCAACGGTGACAACGATACCTTCCCCTTGTGGTACAACCAGGAAACGGAAGGTTTCCGTACGGATGCCCGCACCTGTAACCTGAGCTACCTGCAAACCGACTGGTATATCGACCAGATGAAGCGTCCGGCTTACGACTCTCCGTCGCTGCCTATCACCTGGGACCGTGTACAGTACGTGGAAGGACAGAATGAGTATATCTCTATCCGTCCGGAAATGAAAACCCTTATCGACAGCTACTTCAAGCAGGCAAATGAACTGGCTGCACAGGGAGACACAACCATACTGTCGCTCGTCCACTCCATCTTCGGCGAGAACCCTTATGAACTGAAGGAAATCATCAACCGCTGGATGCTTGGCAAGAACGACCAGTTGAAGGAGCTTCTCAAGAAGTCCGGCAAGGATATACAATTACCGCTTATCCCTACGGACAGCATCGTAATGAAGATAGACAAGGAAGCCGTACGCCGCTCCGGCATGAAGATACCGGAAGCATTGGGCGACTCCATCCCCGAATACATGACTATCACCCTAAGAGACGCCAACGGCAACCCGAAACGCGCCCTCTACAAGAGTGAATTGATGATGCTCGAAATGCTTGCCAACGCTAACTGGGAACGTCCTATCTATATGGCAATCACCGTAGGCAGCGAGAACCATCTCGGCATGGGCAACCACTTCACGCAGGAAGGTCTTGCCTACCGCTTCACTCCGTTCGATACGGACAAGCTCGACAGCAAGATAGACAGCGAAAAGATGTACGACAACCTGATGAACAAGTTCAAGTTCGGCGGCATCGACAAACCGGGCATCTACATCGACGAGAACGTGATGCGTATGTGCTACACGCACCGCCGTATCTTCACACAGCTTGTAGGGCAGCTCATCAAAGAAGGCAAAAAGGACAAGGCGCTTGCCGCACTGGACTATGCCGAAAAGATGATTCCGGCCTACAACGTACCGTACGACTGGGCAAACGGCGCCTTCCAGATGGCAGAGTCTTACTACCAACTGGGAGAAAACGAGAAAGCCAACAAGATTATCGACGAGCTTGCCAACAAGTCGCTCGAATACATGCTTTGGTATCTCAGTCTGAGTGACAACCAGCTTTCCATCGCCGGCGAGAATTTCGTATATAACGCCAGCCTGCTTGACGCTGAAATCCGCCTGATGGAGAAATATAAATCAGAAGAACTCGCAAAACACTACTCCGAACAGCTCGACCAATTATATAACGAGTATGTGACGAGAATGAAAGGGAGTAAGTAGTGCCTAACCACTAACCGCTACACAAAATGTTTATAGAACAACCACCCTGGCTTTTACGGGCGTTGTATCCACAGGCTATTTTCCGGATGGACCCGAACGAACGGGCAGTCTATCTGACTTTTGACGACGGTCCTATCCCCGAAGTAACTCCTTGGGTACTGGATGTACTGGAAAAGCATGCTATCAAGGCCACCTTCTTCATGGTAGGCGACAATATACGGAAACATCCGGACGAATACCGGATGGTGGTAGAGCGCGGACACCGTATCGGCAACCATACTTTCAACCACATCCGCGGATTCGAATATTCCAACCCGGATTATCTGGCAAATGCCAGAAAGGTGGACGAAATTATTCACTCGAATCTCTTCCGCCCACCACACGGACATATGGGATTCCGGCAGTATTATACGCTGCGCAATCATTACCGCATCATCATGTGGGATCTTGTCACCCGTGACTACAGTAAGCGGATGCGTCCGGAACAGGTGCTGAACAACGTAAAGCGGTATGTACGCAACGGTTCTATCATCACTTTCCACGACTCGTTGAAGTCCTGGAACAACGGGAACCTGCAATATGCACTTCCCCGTTCCATCGAGTTCCTGAAAGCGGAAGGGTATGAGTTTAAAGTATTGTAGCCTATAAGAATAAAGACTTACCCGAAGAAGAAATTTCGAGAAAATATAAAAGCCGAAGCCTTACGCTCCGGCTTTTCTTCATTTAAAGCCACTTTCCGGCTCAAAATCGGCAGTTTTCTTTATAGTCTATCATTTGGGTATTGCAAGACAGATTTGCCCGATAAAGGGCAAAAAACAACTTAAACAGTATATTCCAGAAAGTTTATTGCTCATTATTACCATCGTCAAACTTATTTTTATAATTTTACAACGGACTCTCCCGCAGAAAGCCTTCGGGTGTTGGTGGAGAGATCTGTTTATATTGAGAAGACGGTTATTCTGTAAAGAACAAGAATCTATCTATCAGCATAGGATATAACTTCTAGCAAACATGTCCAGACGCATCATTCTGGTATCTGTGAATCAGTAGAAGAATAAAATCAAACCTTTTCAATATCATTCATGCGGTGTCTATGTTTTCAGATTTTATAGAATAAACATAGATACCGCTTCTCTGGATGATGATTAAAATAATATTAATGATATGAAAACAATCTGGAAACTAGCTACTTGTGTAGCTATCGCATTGACATCATTGTCTTTTTACTCCTGTGGAGATGACGACGAAGACTCCATAGGCTCAGTAGACGAGTTGACAGGTATGTGGGAAGTCATCGAACATACCGGATATGAAATAGAAGACGGAGTACGTGAAGATGACAATTCATCATACAACGTCGGCAAACGATACGAACTCAAATCCGACATGACTTTCAACATCTACTCCAAAGGAGCAAGTACTCCCGGTGAAACAGGTAAATGGGAATTGAAAAATGGTGCCGTCCACCTCATCTTTTATTATCCTAATGATGGGGGATACGATTATGAAGACCCCGATATCATGAAAATCCTAGAGATTTCTTCCGCCAAACTTGTATGGGAATACCACTGGAAAGAGCCTGGATGGGAATTATACGAAAAAGACTCTCTAAAAAAAATCACTCAATAAGCAATTCACTATAATCCCCATAATTTATATCAGTCAGAGGGTACCACAGTCAATATGGTGCCCTCAACCCAGCATCCATTTCCAAGCTGGCAACACACGAATCAGCATATCCTGTTCTTTCCACTCGGCCTCTGTCTCCATTGTGACAATAACGAGTTCCTGACAATTTGTCGCCCGGGCAGCTTCCAATAACCCGTCTATTTCCCTCTTGCGGGTTTCCTCATCACCCATCTGATAACTTACTTGTATCAATCGCGTCACTTTATCAAATTCTGTAACCACAAAATCACACTCCTTTTTGCCTTTATAATAATGCAACTCTTCCTGAATCCGTAACGTTCTTCTCAAATAAAGGAAAACAGCATTTTCCAACAATTTTCCATTATCCTCACTCTGTGGATTCAAAAGTACGGAACGCAAACCATTATCAATACAATAATACTTCTTATCTCCTGTATTCTCTTTTACAAGCGACGGTTCATATTTAGTTAAAGAGAAAAAAAGGTAAATAGACTCAGTCTGTACAATCACATCATACAACGTATTCTTTCCAATGCTGACTCCCTGCGACTTCAATTCATTATAAATATGCCTGCATTCCTGTTCATAAACTCTCCGTACAAAAGGCTGCCAATCATCTGCCATTTGTACTTCATCAAAGAACATATATACTTCTTTCAAGGGAATCGCAGGATAAAGTTCCCGATAGGCCTGGAGAATCTCATCCAAATTATCTGCATTCAGTTGCAAACGTTCATCATCAAAGTTGAGGAACAGTACCTGTTCCTTCGTTACAATCCGTTCACGAATAAGCTGGTTTATTTACAATAAAAAGAGAGAAGACTTACCACACCGTCTCACGCCGGGCACGGTTATAATCTTCCCGCTATCGACAGGTAAAAAGAGTTCACGAGGATAAACCTCCACCGGCAATGATGCTTGAAATCCAACAATCAGTTGTTTTAGCAATTCTTTCTTTCCCATAAAGACAATAATTAGAAAAACTTTCTTTCTTACAAAGAAATAGACAATTAATCTGTAAGAAAAAGAAGTATAAACCATTGATGACTTACCATATTCGATATACACAAATAAGAATAGCCGTCTTATCACAAGACAGCCATTCTACTTAATTAATGTAAGCCAAATCTCCTTTAAGGGGACTTATGATTCAGCTTGTTTGAAGCGCGCTCGCTTACACATATTCAAAACATATTATTCCATACAAATTACTTTATATACCTATTCGTCCTCAACCTTTAGCCAAACCAAATCGGTAACAGCAGCAATTCCATTTCCGGTTGTCGTTCCACCGTTTTCTAATAAATCAGTAAACAATCCATAATAAAAGCCGTCTACTTTCTGCCCGCTCCACGTACCATTGTCCTCAAATACGAGAAACATCTGCCCATTAGAGTACACAGCGTCTAAGGGAGCAACATATTCAATAGATGTATTCCAAGAGAGCCGTCCTGCTTTATCATAAGAACATAAATAAACGCAAGGGAAAGATGCGTTGGAAGAAACTCCCAAATATTGACCGAAGTAGATAACAAACTGTCCGTTCCTGCATTTTGCATAATATGGAGCATCGTATGCGCTTCCGGTAGGAGTTATCTTGTAGAGAAAATCTGTTTCTGTCTCCTCAATCAGACAAGTTCCATAGCCACCGCTTCCGCCATTAATATAGCAAGCATATTTACCTGCCATATTAACCTGTGTAAACGTAACAGGGAATTCATGTGTGCCTGATTTCACCTTTACCGTATTCACTCGATACTTACCGCCTTCCGTCAAAGGAAGAGCTTTAACGGTCACTTGTTCATCCTCTGCCGAATAAGTACAAGTAATCCATGTTTCATCAACCTCTTCAAAACTGACATTCCAATTGGACTTCACACTGAAAGTCAACTCACCACCATTTGCGGTAAAGTCAGTACTCTTCATATCCGTATCAAAAATATCACCCAACTGATAAACCGGCACTCGTGCCTCTTCCTCCCCCGCACGGATAACAACCATTGCCGAACGACTTCCAATCAGCAGATTAGGGGATATTGTCATATCAACGACGTTCTCTTTCACTGACAGTTGGCACCATTCCTCAGAAGCACTGGCACTGATTGCTAAAGAAGACTCAACACGTATGCTGCCTGTACCACCCTTACAATCAAAAGACACATCGGAAGAGACAACTCTCAACAATTGCACTCCGGCATTACCATCGTCATCCGAACACCCTACAAACAAGATGCAAAGCATCAATGTCATTATAGCATATATATTTTTCATAATCCTTGTGCTTTTAAATTATTCATTTCTTTATGAAGACTATATTTTGGAATCTGGTATCACCTCCATACCCTCTATATTCTCCGGAAGCACTCCACAAGATGATTGCGCGAGCAATATAGGTACCCCACACACCGTTATCAACAAACTCATAGACATTATCCGTATCTTCCTTCAACTGACCGATCATTCCAAGACCTGCTCCCCAACTCAAATTACCGTTTCCTATAACCTCCCACATGGCAACGTTGCATTGTCCTGTACTATAAGTAAGAATCTCCATACAATCTTTTTCCACATTATAGAATATAACCAGCGGGAACGGCAACCCTTCTACTTCATATGTTTTTTCAGATGCCGAATATTTCAGAGATTTCAAGTTAACGGGCACTTCTCTTGGCGTATTACCATAATTGTATTTCATGGTATACTCTCCCAAGAACCGCTCGTATTTGGTATAAGCCGGATCGGGCACAGAAACAAACGGACCATCATCCGACACATATGTCTGTCCGGTTTCCGACCACTGCAAAGAGCTGACTTCCTTCCCTCCTACCATCACCGACTGATAGAACCGGATCCCATTGGCAGTATACATAAAACCTGTCGTAGTCAATGATTCTCCGCCTATTTGAATATTCATCCGGCGATCAGCAGGAATTGATATAGATACATCTTGCCCGTTCAGTTTGCCGGTATATCCCAATATTCCCACAATGGATGCTATCTTCGCTTCGGTAGCCATTACAGAAGCTAGATAATCCTCACTCGGTTCTGTGAGACGGGTCATCTTCATGATATTCTTTGTTTTTTTCCCTTTCAGGACGATTTCGTTTTCCGAACGTGACTGAATGATAAACTCATAATCACCCTCATACCCTTTACCCAAACCTGCACCGGCTGAATTATCAGGGTCAGCAAAGAAGTGCAAGATTGGGTTGTAAGTATCAAAATTCAATGTGGGTCCCATGTCCGATTTCAGGGAATAAAGACTGGACATCGTAACGGCTGGATCACCAGTTATTTCAGAAGCTGCCGTCACGTGAGTCTCATCAAACTTGACGGTCATGGCGTAGCCGCCATAACTTTGTTTAGCAGAAGGATAATAGTCGAGTTTCCACCCTAGTTCGGAACTGGCAAGAAGCTCCCTGCAAGCCTTGACTTCTTCATTCATTCGTTGCTGTGCCGAGCTGTCAAAAAGGTCGTCCACTTCATTGGTGCAAGATTGCAATAATCCTGCGATGATTAAACACGTTATATATATAATATTTCTTCTCATAATGATTCGTATTTGTTATATGTAAACTAATCGGGAAGTTCTGTCAAATCCATCGTTTGCAGTTCTGTACATCTCCTGTCAATAGTAGAACGAAGATTATCCATATCAATGCCATAATTATCTTTCATATACTTCTTCATGATGGTAATCTTCTGCTGAATAATGCTCCAACCTTCATTACCGGCTCCTGCTTTCAATTGAGTCCATTGCTCCGGAGTCCATGTCAAGTAACAAGCCGTCACTTCGGCAATGTCTTCTCCCGGCTCACTGCTTCCATAAGCAGTGACGAAGCCGAATGGCGCATAATCAGCCATATTATGGCGATTATTCCAACCGGAAGGTGAATAATGTCCTTCACTTAGGCTATTATATTCCGTCGGATAATTCTTCGTCTGATGAAGAATATGGGCAAACTCATGGTGCATGGTCTTGAAGTACATCTCGTTCATATCAGGAATATCAGTGGGATCGAGCCAGTTGCCACCTACGAGCGTAACTTTCAGTCCGCCTTCGGCATATCCCAAAGTAATAGTCCCATTGGGATTCCACTGCCTTGAACCGATGAGATGAATCACCTTCGGAGCATACATACGTGTGAAACTAATGCCTCCTATTTCATCATATGCCTCAAACCAGACATGTTTTACTATCCGCGCCATCTGAATAGCCAAATCATAATCTATCGGCACCAGATTATTACTCAAAGAAGACTCTATATCTTCCATCCTGTATTTAAAGTCAAGATTATAAGGATACAGGTAATTTTTCTCTATCCAGATATCAAGTGCATTCTTTTCAGTCTCCAGACCATCATCGAAGATACTGGTACTATTCAAGTCGTCTTCCTGACAAGAAACAAACAGACCGGTAAAGAACAGCCATAAGAAAAACAGATATGTATATTTCATAATAGTTATATTTTACTTTGTTAATGAATTTATCTCGGATTAGGAGTCATATTGCCCGGAGCAGCCAGAACCTGAGAAGGAATCTGAATGGCTTTGCGATAATCACCTGATTCCAGAACAATGGGCGAACTACCATAAATAATATGCTTGATAGCTATGCCATACCGTTTTATATCTAACCAACGTACTCCTTCATGGATACCTTCCACTCTACGAGCATGCAATACAGCATACAACATATTCGTTTGCTTCTCATCATAAGCAACACCAGTATTCAACGGTTTGGCATTCGTTTCAGCACTGCTTGCCTTATAAAAATCGGCAATCTCGTCAGCAGTACACCCCGATACGCCTTTCTTCTTATACCAATACGACAAATCAGTAGCCGCAGCATCGTATTCCTTCTTCAAGATATAAGCCTCAGCACGGCACAACAGCGTTTCGTCCGTGGTAAATGTAGGTACAACCACATGAGGCTGACCTGTCTGAGCCACTTGGTTAGTCACTTCAAAGATCTCCTGCATCTTAGGTACCAAATAAGACACATAATCATAATGGAATACTGTATTATATACTTTGAGTTGTGTGTTGCCTGGGAAATTTGACCAAACCAGTTGCGAACGCATGATGGCGTTCGTTATCCCATATCTTTTATTATGGACACGGCCGAAAAAAGAACGGTTGGTTATCAATAGCAGATTAGCAGGTTCATCTTTATTAATATAGCCGTATGTCCACTCCTTACCGGTAGTAAACTTATCATAACCATTCAAATCTCTCAACACGGAGGTAGGGTCAGTACCAATAGCCTGTGTAGCAAGACGAATCACTTTATCATAATCTTTGCCATAAAACAAATTGAAACGGGCGGCAAACGCATAGGCAGCTTTCGCATTAAAATGGTAAACCGGAACATCAAACCTCGCGGCTTCTATCAATAGCAAAGCTTCTTCAATATCCGCGTTTATCTTCTCATATACCTCTTTCAACGTCCCCCTGTCATATACAACTCCCACTTCTTTCTCAGGAGAAGTTATATAAGGAATGCCCAGTTCAGTAGCGGCTGTTTGTTCATTGTATGCCATACAAAAGGTGTTAGCCAACTGAAAATGCCCGTATGCACGACACAACAGAGCCTCGCCTTTATAAGCACGGCATGATTCGGGATCTCCTAATTCATCAATAGATTCCAATACTTGATTGGCAGCGGCAATAGCTTTATAATTTGCATCCCAAACCTCCTGTGGCGAATCCCAGTCAGATTCTATGGCATCTTTCCAATAATAAGATTCTTCAACCAGATTATTAGTGTTACTATATCCATCTCCATTATCCTCATAGTTATCGGACATAAACTCAAACATGAGTGTCGGATGAAGAGTGGGATATGCAGACAGCAGCAAATCCCTCACTTTATCAGAAGTATCCACATCAGTCCGCTGATCCGGCATTGTATCAAGAAAACTGTCACAAGAAGATAGACTCCCCAGCGCTATTGTAAGCAGAAATGATAATAATATATTTTTTGTTCGCATAATTATTCACTGTTTTTTATTAGAAACTTGCTCTTACCGTAAATGTAAACTGCTTAGGCACAGGCGCAGCCACACCGCCCGAATTAAAGAACTCCGGATCTTGTCCGTTCAACTTGGAATCTGAATAAATCAAAAACAAGTTAGTACCTTGTACTTTCAGCGAAAGAGCCTTGACCAACTTCTGATTGCCCAGCATTGACTGCGGAAAATCATAGGATAAAGAAATCTCCTTCATGCGGACAAACCCACCATCGGCAATGCGTGCATCCGAATAATTATAAGCATTGTATCCCACCTTCAAGTTGCTATATTTATTATTATCACGTGCATTCGGTATCACCGGAACATTCGTCACATTCTCATCACCCGGTATCATCCAGCGATTCTTGAAATCTTTCGGAGTAGCATCCAAGTCATCATATTTATTAGAGAATTGTGGTTCCAGACGAACTTTATTTCCCGCCGAGTAAGTAATGAAAACATTTAGCTTAAAATTCTTGAAAGCAAACACATTTCCAAAACTACCGGTTATCGTAGGGTCTCTGGGACCTTCGTATTTCAGGAAATCCACATCTTCCACCTGTTGGAAGTTAATATCGCCATAATTTGTCTTATTAATCAACTTGCCATTCCACATATAAGTGGGATATCCGTCGGCATCCAGTCCGGCAAACGGGATAGAGAAGATACTTCCCCAATCATAGCCTTCACGCTGACCATAACCGGTGACAAGGTTAAACACATTTGTCTGCGATTTCAAGTCTGTAATCTCGGTTTTACTATAACCGAAAATAAAATCCGTTGTCCATTGGAAATCTTTCGTCACGATATTACGTGTGGAAAGTGAAAACTCGAAACCATGAGATTTCATAGAGGCAAGGTTGGCGTTACGACGGGTCTCCCCTCCTACTCCTTGTGTTAACACAGCACCTATCAGGTCATAATTGTCACGTTTGTACCATGCCAGTTCTGCATTGATACGATTATCCAAAAAGCCTAAATCAACTCCGACATTCAATTCATGTTTCTTTTCATAAGTCAGCCCACCGTTCTCCAGCTCAACGATTTTCAGTCCCGATTCACCGACAGATGCGCTTGGCCGCCACGGGGTGAAACTATTAATGTTGACATACGAGTTGGTTACATCCGTAGGACCTGCATCAGCCGTAAGGCTGTAAGACGCCTTGAGTGTGAAATGCGAAAATGCCGGTTGCAGCTTTTTGAAGAATCTTTCCTCATGGGCATTCCATGCTCCTCCTACGTTCCACGTGGGCAACCAACGCGCTGAACGGGCTTTCCCCAAACGGTTGGAGCCGTCATAACGGAATGTTCCGGTTATGCTATAACGTCCTTGATAAGAATAAGTACCATTGGCAAAATAACCAACAGTCCTGCTTTTTGTATTCTTCAGGTTATAATAGTTTGAATTTCCCTCACGCATCTTTTTAAACGCATGGTAGTCAAAATAAGGGATTTCACCGTTCTCATATTGCATTCCCCAACCTTGGAAATCATTATTGGAACGATCCTGCGCTTTCGCCTCCAAACCGGCAAAAAGACTCAGGATATGGTCATCATTAAAAACCTTGTTCCAAGTGGCGGATGCACGAAAATCATAGCTGAACATACGATAATCAGTCTTGTTATAAAAACCTCCCTTTGGCAATACACTGAAAGGAAGAGAGTTCAAAACATCTGGGTCTGTATACAGCCAATTATTAGCATCACGCATCGTAGCATCATCCATAGCCCGATAGGCCATCGCCTGGTTTGAACTTTCACGTATCTTATGCTCCTGTGACGAAGAATTGTATTTAACAGCCCCCAAAGCACTCAACTCCAAGCCCATCACAGGTTTCCAGCGCAACTCTCCCTGAAACTTCATATCAACTACGTTCAAATTGATGCTATTCGTCTGCAACTCATTAAATATATTAAAATCAGCATAATTGCGTGTGTAATATTCGTCAGGATCCAATGTTCTTGAAGTATTCAGCGCATAGGAATAAGGGTTGATATCAAATCCGCGGGACACTTCACCGGATACAGCGTCACGGGTCTGTCCAATAGTTCCGGGAGCTTTCTGCTTACGATAAGACGCGTTTCCGATTACTGTCAAAGCAAGATCCTTATTGATATTGTAAGTTGAATTCAGGTTCGCAGTAAAGCGTTGAACATTGGTACCTTTCATCCAACCCGGATCTGTCATGGCACTTACGGATATATAGGAGTTTGATTTCTCCGTACCGGTTGACAAGCTGACAGAATGGTTCATCATGATGGAATTGCTGAACAACAAATCAAACCAGTCAGTATTACGATATTCAGCCTGACGCAGATAAGCATTTCTAGCCAATGGAGTATTCATCAGGCCAAACTGCCCGGTAGCAGGATCATAAGTATTGATTAAATGATACATCTTACCATATACCCCGCTATTGGCAGCACGATAAGTACTCGACAGGTTCAACCAACCCTTATCCTGCAATTCTTTATAAATACCCATCTGATCTTGAGAATTCATGATATTGAAAGTACTGTAAGAAGGTTTCAGACGAGTAGTAAACTCACCTGTATAATTGAGCGAACTCTTCCCTGCCTGACCTTTTTTGGTTGTTACGACGATAACCCCCGCCATAGCTCGCGCGCCATAGATAGAAGTGGCAGAACCGTCTTTTAATATCTGGAAACTTTCAATATCGTCCGAATTTAAACCTGCAATAGCGGAACTTATCAACGTGGTGGCATCACCTGAAGAAAGATCATTGGCACCGATTTCTACCACATCGTCCATAATAACACCATCCACCACCCATAAAGGTTTTGAATTACCATATATGGAAGTAGCACCACGCACACGGATTTTAGGAGCTGTACCAAACGTTCCTGATACATTCTGTACAGAAACACCTGCCGAACGCCCTTCCAAACCTCGACTTATATCAGCCATACCGTCCAGTTTCACATTGGCTGCTTTCAGTTGATCCGCCGCACCGGTAAAAAGACGTTTATCGACTTTTGTCATACCCGTTACAACCACTTCCTGCAAAACTTCCGAATCTGATTTTAAAACAATCTTCATTATACCCGATTTGATGGGTACTTCTTCGGTTTTCATACCGATGTAGCTAATTTTCAAAGTTCTTGCAGAACTTAATATTAAAGAATGTTTATTTTACAGATTCGGGAATAATTGTCAATATAATACTCCTAATACAAAACTGTCAAAATGATACTCACGACTCTCTATTTTGCAAATATTTCAGATAGATGCAGGATATACGCAGGGGGGAGAGACAGAGAAATGCACCATGCATGCTAGATGCCAATTATTATATCAATAAATATAGAAAAGTCCCTTTTGTGTGTGATAAGGATATGTGAATTCTTTAATACTCGGTTTATTTGTTAGTTCTATCTTGTTTGTCTAAATATAGCCACTAGGAAAAAGAGGAACTTTATACACCAAGTAGTTATTTCTCATCCTCATTTACCCTTTATGCAATCTATCAAATCTTAACTCCTATAAAAATATCATATGCCTAGTTTTCATATAATTAAACTTCTTTTTTTACAGGTTTGAAATTCTTTCACTTCCCCAAAAGTAGCAATACACCTTATTAATAATAGCAATATGCTATTAAATACACATTATATAGTCTCTTTAGAAAAACGTATCAAACAGATATCCTTTCAAATTATCCCGCAAATAAATTTGATATTTTTTTGTTGTTTTGCTTTGTTTTTAATAAAATGTGCTTATTTTTGCAAAAACCTACAGACAAATAGACAACTATTGTATTAACCAAATATTTAGGGAGCGTATGAAAAGAAGATTTGTGTTGTTATTAGCCTGCTTATTGGCAGGAATCGGTCTGGCAATTGCCCAAACACCTAAAGAAATCACAGGTGTTGTCATTTCGGAAGAAGACAACCAGCCTGTTGTAGGGGCATCCGTACTAGTGAAAGGCACGACTATAGGAACTACCACCAATCTGGATGGAAAGTTCACTATCAGTAATGCACCAAGTTCTGCAAGAACTAAATAACCACATCAAACACTTCCATAACAAATACAGACTAAATTATCCGCCAGTAATCAGCCGATAGCCGACAGGTTATTTCTACTAAAAAACAATGGGAACTCCCATATAATTACAGGAATCCCCACTTTTCAACTATTTCTAATCCTCAAACTGGATACTAATATGCTACCGAAAGCGGAGCACGTAATTTTTGAGCATACTCAGCCATATATTTATTCCATACATCAGCCGTCTTAATAGCCGCCTTATCCCAGGCAGAACCCCAGTAATAAGTATATTCAGAACCCGGTTCATATTCGCTGATAGCCAACACATGACCGTCGGCTCCTCCGCGTTCTTTCTTTTCCTTTTCCGAGAAAAGAACCGCTTTAGCTTCTTTTACCTGTGCAGGGAATGCGGCACCGACAAATATCTTGCCGTTCGCACCGCTACGGTCGGTTGTCGGGTCAACGTAAGTGATATAACCGTTTGCGGCATCTGCTACAACTGCACCGTCCGGTTCACGCAAGACGAGTCCGGTAGTCACAGGCATTGCCTCTTTCAGATTAGTATATGAGATAACTGCCTTATTGAGGTATGAGCCTGCATCCAAAGAGATGACACGTGTTTCTATCACGTTAGAATCACCACGAACCACAAGCGGGTTGAATTCCAGTTTTACAGTAAAGCGTAACGGGCCGTTATCGAGGATTTCCTGAGTACGATAGCAGTAAGGATAGATAATCGTATCGCCAGCCATCAAAGCAGCCGTACCGCCGCCCAATGTAGGGCCTACGGCGTAGCAGTCCATTCCGTAACCATGGTCAACATGGTAAGAGATGGCACGCCCCAGTTCGGCAGCCGCTTTCGGGTCTGTCTTTTTCAGTTCAGCTATCTTGGCACGCTTCTCCTTATTCAGTTCTTCAGCATACATACTTTCCAGGACAGGCTCGGTAGTATTATACTTCGTGAAGATATCGTAACCAAAGCCACGCTCGTTTCTAGCCTGTAAAGCAGGGCCATAGGCACGGAAACCTACGAGATCGTTCTCCCAGGCAACGTCATCCAGGCGTTCGGGGTAATATTTACCACAGGCAATTACGTTGAAAGGTTCCGGAGTACCCGGTTGGATGGTATAAGTAGCTGTACCGTTTGCATTTACCGTAGCAGGGAAAACTACTTTCTCGTCATATGTCACCTGGTAAGGCACTTGCTGACCGTCAGCGTCAAGTACTATAATCTGTGCCGTGTCTGCCAGTTGCAACTTTGCAACTACATCACCCATCGGTACTTCAACCATTTCCCCTACACGTTCCAAAGCCAGGGGATTGGTCACTGTGACCGTCATTGTCTGTTTACTGTCGGCACAGGAAGCAAAAGCCGTCAAAGCAACAGCAAGCAGAAAAAATATCTTTTTCATGATTGATTCTTATTAAATAAAAAATAAGGTGACAGATGAAAAGAGGATGCTCTTTGCCATTCTATCACCTTACGGATTAACTTTCTATCTTGTATTATTTCGGTTGTTTTCCGATATAAGCGAGGATACCACCGTCTACGTAAAGAACGTGACCGTTGACAGCGTTAGATGCTTCAGAAGCAAGGAACACGGCAGGGCCTGTCAGCTCTTCCGGATCCAACCAACGACCGGCCGGAGTCTTGGCGCAGATGAATGAATCGAACGGGTGACGGCTTCCATCTGCTTGCGGCTCACGAAGAGGAGCAGTCTGCGGAGTAGCGATATAACCCGGGCCGATACCATTACATTGGATGTTGTATTCACCATATTCAGAGCAGATGTTGCGAGTCAGCATCTTCAGACCACCCTTAGCGGCAGCGTAAGCAGATACAGTTTCACGACCCAGTTCAGACATCATAGAGCAGATGTTGATGATTTTACCGGCACGTTTTTCCATCATAGCGGGAAGAACAGCCTTAGCAACGATAAACGGAGCGTTCAAGTCGATATCGATTACACGACGGAAATCAGCAGCATCCATCTCGTGCATAGGAACACGACGGATGATACCTGCATTATTTACAAGAATATCAATTGTACCTACTTCTTTAGCGATAGTAGCAACCATAGCCTGTACAGCCGGTTCGTCTGTTACGTCACATACATAACCGTGAGCCTTGATACCCTTTTCTGCATAAGCAGCCATACCTTTGTCTACCAACTCCTGATTGATGTCGTTAAAACAAACAGTAGCGCCTTGTTCTGCAAAAGCAGAAGCGATAGCAAAACCGATACCATAAGAAGCACCTGTAACGAGAGCTACTTTACCTTTCAAAGAAAAATTCAAATACTGATTCATAATTTTTTGTTATTAAATTAAGAAAACTTATTGTAGTTGTTTATTTCAAGTCTGTTATTAATGAGAAGTCCTGGTCGCCGTAGTCGAGGTTCTCGCCGCCCATACCCCAGATAAAGGTATAGTTGTGAGTAGCGGCAGCCGAGTGGATAGACCATTCGGGCGAAAGAACCGCCTGGTCGCCTTTCATCCAGATGTGACGCGTTTCGTCCACTTCACCCATGAAATGGCAGATAGCATGGTCTTCAGGGATCTCGAAGTAGAAATAAGCTTCCATACGACGGCTGTGTACGTGAGCCGGCATCGTGTTCCATACGCTTCCCGGAGCCAGTTCCGTCATACCCATCTGGAGTTGGCAGGTAGGCAATACCTGATTTACCAGCATCTTATTGATGTTACGATGGTTGGAACCTTCCAAAGAACCCATTTCAGCCACTACTGCATCGGCTTTCGTCACCTTGCGGTCGGGATAGTTGCGGTGTGCAGTCAGCGAGTTGAAGTAGAACTTGGCGGGATGCGCAGCATCCTTGCTTTCAAAAGTCACTTCACGGTCGCCCGAACCCAAATAAAGGGCTTCTTTATAATCAAGTTCAAATTCAGCGTCGCCTGCTTTCACGATACCGGGGCCGCCCACATTGTAAATACCCATCTCGCGGCGGGTCAGGAAGAACGGGGCTTTCAGCGGGTCAATCGCTTCGAGCGTCAACACCTCTCCTACCGGAAGAGCTCCACCCACAACCATACGGTCATACATGGAATACACCATATTCACTTCATTGGGGACAAATATCTTTTCGATTAAGAAATCTCTGCGGATTCTTGTAGTATCATAACTTTTTGCATCCTCAGGATGCGCAGCATAGCGAATTTCATAGTTCGTTTTCATACCTTATCTATTTATAGTTATTGAATAAGTTCTCTTTCTACGTGCACGTCGTTTACGTACACGGTGCAAAAATAGCAAAAGAAAACGGGTTAACCTTGCAATTTTGTTCCAATTATCCACCAAAAATGTCCATAATTGTTGCAATGTACACTTTTTTAACGAACTATAATACGATTGGAAGGAGATTTTCACCTATATGAAAGAAAAAGCGCGAAAGCTTTACTTTTTTTAGTATTCCGGAACAAAGTCATCAAACAGGAGGTAAACCAGATGTCCGACCTCTTTCGTAACATCACCATGAACCGTTCACAATTACCGTCCGACCAGGATCATACTTTGGCGGATGAAAAAGAGACAGGAAGATATATTCAAGATACAAACCACATATTATCAACCGATTATTCATCTGTGTAGTATAGAAATAGTAGTCCGATTCTCCATTTTTTTCATCCTGACGTATTCGATACGATGCCCGGAATTTGAGTGAATAACAAGAAAAGCTTTACTTTGCCCCAAAATAAAAAAGCTATGAATCACTCCTTACTCAAAAAAACAGTATTCAGTCTCCTGTTGGCGTGACTCCAATGCAAAGCTAAAAGCTTCTTTCACCATTAAATAGTTCCAGCTATTGACTTTCCCCTTTTTATTTTGTATCTTTGAAGAACCAAAATAAGAGAAAAGCAGTATGAGTTATATAAAAATCAAGACATAATAGCACATTATCGAACATATATTTCCATATATGGAAGAACTACAACGGGAGAAAATCAGCACTGATTTTCTCCCGTTTTGTTTATATTATTCCTATAATATCCCGAAATTTCCCAAAAATAGTTTTTAATAAACTTGGATACCGTTTATAATAAACCCTCCAACTATTTATTAAAAACAGTATCCGGGTTTATTATAGAACTGTAAAGATATTATTGCTGACTAAACAGAGACTTATTCGCAAAAGAATAAAGCAATCATTAAAACAGTTAATATTATATACAAACAGTGCGTAATAGTTTTCTTACAACAGATAAACTATTACTGAAATCAAGATGATAAAGTTGAAATTATGCGTTTTACAGGCAGCAATAAAGAATAGGAGAAAAAAGAAAAGCCCCAAAAGATTTCTCTTTCGGGGCTTTTCTTTAGTTGGACTACCAAGATTCGAACTTGGACAAACAGAACCAAAACCTGTTGTGCTACCATTACACCATAGTCCAAACTTATTGCACTTTCTGTTAAAAAGCGGTGCAAAGATAGAGGTTTGCAAGCAAACCTCCAAATATTTCATTCATTTTTTTACTTTGCTACCCAATAAATCGTGAATTATTACTTCGCAATCAGCAAATAATAGTTCTTTTTACCGCGTTGAACAAGCAGATATTTCTCATCGAGCAGGTCGGCAGTTGTTATAACCTGGTCAAAAGCAGCCAGCTTCTCTTTATTCAACGAAACGCCACCGCCTTGAACCAACTTACGCATTTCACCTTTCGAAGCAAATACAGCCGCATTATCCACGAACAGGTCTACCGCCTTCACTCCTTCTGCCAATGCATCACGGGAAATCTCAAATTGAGGTACTCCTTCGAATACAGCCAGCAAGGTATCTTCGTCCAATTTACGCAAAGCGTCGGAAGTGGCATTACCAAACAGAATGTTTGATGCATCTACCGCTGCGTTATAATCTTCTTCCGAATGAACCATCACTGTCACTTCTCTGGCAAGACGTTTCTGAAGGATACGCAAGTGCGGAGCTGCCTGATGTTCGGCAATCAATGCTTCAATTTCCTCTTTTTCGATAGAAGTGAAAATCTTGATATAACGTTCGGCATCAGAGTCGCTCACGTTCAGCCAGAACTGATAGAACTTGTATGGAGAAGTATAACGGGGATCCAACCAGATATTTCCGGATTCTGTCTTTCCGAACTTGCCACCGTCAGCCTTTGTTATCAGCGGGCAAGTCAGCGCAAAAACCTCTCCCCCATTGGTACGGCGAATCAATTCGGCACCGGTAGTGATGTTCCCCCATTGATCAGAACCACCCATCTGCAACTTACAGCCTTTTGTCTCATATAAGTGAAGAAAATCGTATCCTTGAAGCAACTGATAAGTAAATTCGGTAAATGACAGTCCGTCACGCGCCTCGCCATTCAGACGGCGCTTTACAGAGTCTTTTGCCATCATATAGTTCACAGTGATGTGCTTACCTACTTCGCGAACAAAATCAAGGAAGCTGAACTCTTTCATCCAGTCGTAGTTGTTCACCAGTTCGGCACGGTTGGGTACATCCGACTCGAAGTCGAGGAACTTGGCAAGTTGTTTTTTAATACATGCCTGATTGTGACGCAATGTCTCCTCATCCAGCAGGTTGCGTTCTGCCGACTTACCGGAAGGGTCACCAATCATACCTGTAGCGCCACCGATCAGTGCCAACGGTTTATGACCGCAGCGTTGGAAATGACGAAGGATCATCACTCCACAAAGGTGACCAATGTGTAGCGAATCGGCAGTCGGGTCGATACCCAAATAGGCAGTCACCTGCTCTTTGATTAACAACTCTTCCGTTCCCGGCATGATGTCCT